>Ga0213922_1000018_pt1 | contig 111413 bp, 104 predicted proteins | sample McNCre2917MG_FD_165060 | JGI IMG/M metagenome (GOLD analysis project Ga0213922, IMG submission 165060) | Freshwater microbial communities from McNutts Creek, Athens, Georgia, United States - 29-17 MG | ecosystem: Environmental > Aquatic > Freshwater > Creek | place: USA: Georgia | collected... | reverse complement strand
AACATCGCTGCTCGTTCGCTCGAACTACTCGTTGAGCCAGAAGAGCTGGCTGCCCGCAAGCAAACTTGGCAGCCTCTTCCGCCGCGCTACACCCGCGGTGTTCTCGCGAAATATTCGAAGCTGGTGCACTCTGCCTCTGAAGGTGCCTACTGCGGCTAGTTCGCTTTTCCAAGCAATCAAGCGATTGATCAAGCAACGCTAACGAGAAAAGAATTCAAATGGCTAACGAAGTTCTAACTGGAGCCCAGGCGATTGTTCGCAGCCTGGAGCTCTTGGGAATTGAAGACGTCTTTGGTTTGCCTGGTGGTGCGATTCTGCCTACCTATGACCCGCTGATGGATTCATCGAAGATTCGCCACATCCTTGTTCGTCACGAACAGGGTGCCGGCCACGCTGCCGAGGGTTATGCCTCAGCCAGCGGCAAGCTGGGCGTGTGCATCGCGACCTCTGGCCCTGGTGCAACCAACCTGGTCACCGCGATCGCAGATGCATACATGGACTCGGTTCCACTCTTGGCAATCACCGGTCAGGTGGGCTCGAAGCTCATCGGCACCGACGCCTTCCAGGAGGCCGACATTGTCGGCATCACCATGCCGATCACCAAGCACTCATTCTTGGTGACCAAGGCCGAAGACATCCCAGAGACCATCGCCGCAGCGGTGATGATCGCGACCACCGGCCGCCCTGGCCCGGTTTTGGTCGACGTGACCAAGGATGCGCAGCAGGGCAAGGCCGAGTTCGTTTGGCCGCCAAAGATTGACCTGCCTGGCTACAAGCCGGTCACCAAGCCGCACGGAAAGCAGATTCAGGCCGCCGCATCGATGATTCTCGAAGCCAAGAAGCCGGTTCTGTACGTGGGTGGCGGTGTGGTTCGCGCTGGAGCTCACAAGGAGCTCTTGAAGCTTGCCGAGCTAATCGGCGCCCCGGTGGTCACGACCCTCATGGCTCGCGGTGCCTTCCCAGATTCACATAAGCAGAACCTCGGTATGCCGGGTATGCACGGCACCGTTCCGGCGGTCACCGCGCTGCAGAAGAGCGACCTTTTGATCACTCTCGGTGCTCGTTTCGACGACCGCGTTACCGGTGACGTCAAGGGCTTCGCAACCGGCGCCAAGGTTATTCACGTAGACATCGACCCGGCCGAAATCGGCAAGATTCGCTTTGCCGATGTGCCAATCGTTGGCGATGCCAAAGAGGTAATCAGCGAGCTCAACCAAGAGCTAACCTCGGCCTTGCAGTCGAGCAAGATCGACATCAAGGACTGGTGGGTCTTCTTGGATGGCCTAGTCGAGCGCTATCCGCTCGGTTACACCCCGGCAAATGACGGCAAGCTTTCACCACAGCACGTAATCACCCGCATCGGCGAGCTTTCTGGCCCGGAGGCGATTTTTGCCGCCGGTGTTGGTCAGCACCAGATGTGGTCGGCGCAGTTCATCAAGTATGAACGCCCGAACGCGTGGCTAAACTCGGGCGGAGCGGGAACCATGGGTTACTCGGTTCCAGCAGCGATGGGCGCCAAGGTCGGTCAGCCAGACCGCTTGGTCTGGGCCATTGACGGCGACGGATGCTTCCAGATGACCAACCAGGAGTTGGCTACCTGCGCGATCAACAACATCCCGATCAAGGTTGCGATCATCAACAACTCTTCGCTCGGCATGGTTCGCCAGTGGCAGACCCTGTTCTATAACGAGCGCTATTCAAACACCGACCTCAACACCGGCACCGACACCGTCATGATTCCAGACTTCGTGAAGTTGGCTGAAGCATACGGCTGCCTCGCTATCCGTGTTGAAAAGGAAGAAGACATCGACAAGGCGATCAAGTTGGCCATCGAAACCAACGACCGCCCGGTGGTCATCGACTTCATCGTGAGCCGCGACGCCATGGTTTGGCCGATGGTGGCAGCCGGCCTAACCAACGACGAGGTTCAGTATGCCCGCGATGCGGCGCCAGTCTGGGATGGGATCGAATAAAAATGTCGAAGCACGTTCTTTCTCTTCTAGTTGAAGACAAGCCTGGAATCCTTACTCGCGTCGCAGCGCTGTTTGCTCGTCGCGGGTTCAACATCGAATCGCTTGCCGTGGGCACGACCGAGGTCGAGGGTCTTTCGCGCATCACAGTGGTGGTCGGAGTCGAAGGCGCACCGCTAGAGCAGGTCACCAAGCAGCTGAACAAATTGATCAATGTGATCAAGGTCGTTGAGCTCGAGGCTGATCAGGCCGTGCAGCGCGACCACATGCTGATCAAGGTCAAGACCGACGCAACAACTCGCTCTCAGGTGCTCGAGGCAGTAACCTTGTTCCGTGCGCGCGTTATCGACGTTGTGAGCGACGCAGTGATCATTGAAGTCACCGGAGACACTGCAAAGTGTGCGGCCTTCATCAAAGTTCTCGAACCTTACGGCATCAAGGAATTGGTGCAGTCTGGCGTCTTGGCAATGGGCCGCGGCTCGAAGTCAATCACCGAGAAGATCCTAAAGTAAAAAGCTTCGGTGGGGCCATGCCCTGCCGCTAGAACCGAGAACCAAAACAAAAACGTTTTTCAATAAACAACAAGGAGATACAAAGTGGCTGAAATCTTTTATGACAAGGATGCAGACCTTTCGATCATTCAGGGTCGCAAGGTAGCAGTTCTTGGCTATGGTTCACAGGGGCACGCTCACTCGCTAAACCTGAAGGACTCAGGCGTAGACGTAGTAGTAGGTCTGCCTGCAACCTCAAAGTCAAAGGCAAAGGCTGAAGAAGCCGGCCTTAAGGTGCTAACCCCAGCTGAGGCTTCAGCCTGGGCAGACGTTATCGTCGTGCTTGCACCAGACCCACGCCAGCGCGACCTATACAACGACGACATCGCTCCGAACCTAGCTCCTGGAAAGGCTCTAGTTTTCGGTCACGGTTTCGCAATCCGCTTTGGTTACATCACCGCTCCTGAGGGCGTTGACGTGTTCCTAGTTGCTCCAAAGGGCCCAGGCCACCTAGTTCGTCGCGAGTATGAGGGCGGCCGTGGTGTTCCAAACCTAATCGCCGTTCACCAGGACGCATCGGGCAACGCATTTGACCTAGGTCTTTCATACTCGAAGGCAATCGGTGGAACCCGTGCGGGCACCATCAAGACCACCTTCGCTGAAGAGACCGAGACCGACCTATTCGGCGAGCAGGCTGTTCTCTGTGGTGGCGCTTCACAGCTCATCCAGTATGGTTTCGAGACCCTAACCGAGGCTGGCTACCAGCCTGAGGTTGCCTACTTCGAGGTTCTTCACGAGCTCAAGCTCATCGTTGACCTGATGTATGAGGGCGGCATCGCCAAGCAGCGTTGGTCAGTGTCTGACACCGCTGAGTATGGTGACTACATCTCAGGCCCACGCGTCATTGGCCCAGAGGTTAAGGACCGCATGCGCGATGTTCTAACCGACATCCAGGATGGCACTTTCGCTCGTCGCTTCGTCGCAGACCAGGATGCAGGCGCACCTGAGTTCCTAGCGCTACGCGCCAAGGGCGAGGCTCACCCAATCGAGGCAGTCGGCCGCAACCTGCGCAAGCTGTTCTCATGGATCAAGAACTCAGACGACTACCAGGAGGGCAACGCAGCTCGCTAAGCCCAAGGCTTAGTCGGCGCGTTCCTAACGGATCGTTGAAAGAGGCATCCCTTCGGGGGTGCCTCTTTTGCTTTAACCCTGAGTTAGGGTCTGAGCGCCAGTTCTACCAGCGGGTTGGCGCGGATGGTTTGAACGAAGTCTGACTCGCCACGCTCCCACTCGAGAGCGGTCGCGAATTGAACGTTGACCTCGCGGCCGAGAATCTCCTCAGCCTTCGCGGCTGCTCTCGAGGCCTCGATGCGACTCACGTTGCCAATCAGCAACAGGTCTACTTCTTTTGGTGCCGCTTCGGTCTGGCGCGATAGACGAGCCGCCCAGACTCCGAACAGAAAGGCGTGCTCGATGCCGTCAAGCCCGAGCAGCAATGGTGGCAAGACCGCGGCCGGGCCATAGCTAAAGGCCACAATTTGGCTCACCGAGTCGAAGAGCAGGTGCTTCTTATTTGCCTGGATGAACCTTGCCCGACCAACCTGTTTCTGAATCACAAGTTGGCCATCGAGTAGGCGATCGACCTCGCGCATTGCGGTCGGCAGGCTGGTGCCGGCAAATTCGGCGAGGTGACTAATCGAAAACAACTCGTCGGCATTCATGAAAATTTCGGCGAGAATCAGGCCCTGAACGTCACTTTTCAGCAGCGGGGAGAGCTTTGCGGAGGCTACTTTCACAAATACTATTCTAAGTTACATATATTGAAATATAACCTGGCGAATTATTCGAAATCCGACTCTAAACTTGAACTCGTCGCCAAAACTCGGTGACCAAATCAACCAACAAGGATGACGCATTGACTAAGCCACTTGTACTAATCGCTGAAGAGCTTTCACCAGCAACCGTTGAGGCCCTTGGCCCTGACTTTGATGTAGTGAACGTTGACGGCACCGACCGCCCGGCACTGCTTGCCGCTCTGGCCAAGGCAGACGCCATCCTGGTTCGTTCGGCAACCCAGGTCGACGCAGAGGCCATTGCGGCCGCACCAAAGCTAAAGGTCGTTGCTCGCGCGGGCGTTGGTCTAGACAACGTTGACATCAAGGCCGCGACCGCTGCCGGCGTGATGGTAGTCAACGCGCCAACCTCAAACGTGGTTTCGGCCGCCGAGTTGGCCATTGCACAGATGCTTGGTTTGGCTCGTCACGTGCCAGATGCCAACCAGTCACTCAAGGCCGGCGAGTGGAAGCGCTCACAGTTCACCGGCGCCGAGCTTTATGAGAAGACCGTGGGTATCGTCGGCCTAGGCCGCATCGGTGGTCTTGTCGCCCAGCGACTAGCCGGTTTCGGCGTCGAGCTGATCGGTTATGACCCATACATCACCCCGGCGCGCGCCGAGGCCATGGGTGTCAAGCTTGCCTCACTCGAAGAGGTCATGAAGCAGTCAGACTTCATCACCATCCACATTCCAAAGACCCCTGAGACCACCGGCATGATCTCAACCGCGCAGTTTGCGATCGCAAAGCCAAACCTTCGCATCGTCAACTGCTCGCGCGGTGGAATCATCGACGAAGCAGCGCTCTACACCGCGCTAAGCACCAACCAGATTGCCGGTGCCGGTCTAGACGTGTTCGTGACCGAGCCGCCAAGGGACAACCCACTTCTTACCCTGAAGAACATCCTGGTTACTCCTCACCTCGGTGCATCTACCGATGAGGCTCAGGAGAAGGCCGGCATCTCGGTTGCCAAGTCAGTTCGTCTGGCTCTGGCCGGAGACCTGGTTCCTGACGCCGTGAATGTTGCCGGTGGCAACATCGACTCATCGGTCAAGCCGGGCATCAACCTAATCGAGAAGCTCGGTCAGGTGCTCTTCGGAATCTCGGGCGGCAACGTAACCGCAATTGAGGTCGAAATTCGCGGCGAGATCGCCGTTCACGATGTTTCAGTGCTCAAGCTTGCCGGCCTGAAGGGATTCTTCCAGAACGCCGTGACCGAGCAGGTTTCATACGTGAACGCACCTCTGCTTGCCGACCAGCGAGGCATCGATGTCAAGCTCACCGTCGACACCAACTCGGATGAATACCGAAACGTGACCACCATCAAGGCGACCCTTGCCGACGGCACCAGCGCTTCGGTTTCGGGAACCGTAATCGGCCCGAAGTTACACCAGAAGATCACCAACATCAACGGCTATGACGTTGAGTTGGCCCTAGCCGAGCACCTGGTGCTCATGGTCTACGGTGACCGCCCGGGCATCGTCGCAATCTATGGCAAGGCATTCGCCGATGCCGGCATCAACATCGCAGCGATGCAGATCGCCCGTCAGCAGAAGGGTGGCAAGGCGCTTTCGGTGATCACCGTTGACTCTCCGGTTGACGCCGCGGTTCTCGAGGCAGTGCGCGTTGCCATCGAGGCAGACGTCATGAAGGCAATCGACATCAACGCCTAAACATTCTCAGGAATCACAAAAACCCCGACCTCTCGCGAGAATCGGGGTTTTTGCGTTGGGGCTAAAGATTTAGAGGCTGGCGTCGAATGAAACTTCGCGGCCTGAAGAGATCCAGCCCATGGTGCCACCGGCAACCGAGACTGCGTCATAGCCCTGGCTGATTAGATAGTCGGCACCTGACTGGCTGCGAGCACCCGAACGGCAAATGACAAAAATCTTCTCGTCCTTCGGAATCAGGTGGAACTTGTCTGGCAGCTGGCCCAAAGGAATGTGGTGCACGTTTGGAACGTGGCCATCGGCAAACTCGTCATCCTCGCGGACATCTAGGACCCAGGCATTTGTGTCTAGCTCTAGGGCTAGGTCTGAAACGGTGATTTCTTCGGCCATGATTGTTCCTTTCAAAAGGCGTTAGATTTCAAGTATGGATTCTTCTTACTGGGACGCAAAATTCGACACGGACGACTACATCTATACGACGGTGGTGAACCGCTTCGTCAAGGAGTATTGCGAGCCGTTGATTGCCAAGCAACCCAAGGGCAAAATGATCGACCTGGCCGGGGGAGAGGGGCGAAATGCCATCTGGTTCTCAGAGCAGGGTTGGCAGTCTGAAAACATCGACTGGTCTAAGAAGGCGCTGAGCAAATCACTCAAGCTGGCCGAGGAGCGCGGAGTCGCAGACCTGCACTTTGCACACATTGCCGATGCCACCGGATTCGAGTCGGTGCTGACCCCGGTGGACATCGGAGTGGTCGCCTATCTGCAGGTGCCACAACAAGACCTGGCCGATGCGCTAGACACCCTGGTTGAAAACGTCCGACAGGGCGGGCACATCCTCGGTGTTTGGCACGCGCTTGAAAACTTGGCCGATGGTTATGGGGGTCCTCGTGATGCGGCGGTGTTGCCCTCGATTGCCAGCCTGACCGAAATCTGCGCCGACCTGCCGGTTGAAATTGAGGTGCTGACTAACCGCGACGGGCAGGTGCAAACCAAGGATGGTTTGAAACCCTCGATTACGGTGGTTCTTTTGGCTCGGCGCCTCTGAAACCCGCGCCGGATAAGAGTAAAGTTGACAGCAATCAACCGTTTTGGAGCAACAAAGTGACTCGTGAATACAAAATCGCAGTAATCGGTGGCGACGGCATTGGCCCAGAGGTCACCAACATCGCCCTCGAGGCAATCAATCGAGTCACCGCCGGTTCAGGTGTCAGTTTCAAGACCACCGAGTATGACCTCGGCGCGCGTCGCTATCACGCCACCGGCGAAACCTTGACCGATGCCGACCTCGCCTCGCTAAAGCAGCACGATGCGATTCTGCTCGGTGCAATCGGCGACCCAAAGGTGCCATCCGGTGTTCTCGAGCGCCAGCTGCTGCTAAAGCTGCGCTTCTCTTTTGACCACTATGTGAACCTGCGCCCGACCAAGCTCTATCCGGGCGTGGTTAGCCCGCTGGCTGACCCGGGCAAGGTCGACTTTGTCGTGGTTCGCGAAGGCACCGAGGGGCCATACGTTGGCAACGGCGGAGCCATCCGTGTCGGCACTCCGGCCGAGGTGGCCAACGAGGTTTCGGTCAACACCGCCTTTGGTGTCGAACGCCTGGTTCGCTATGCCTTCGAGCTCGCCTCGACTCGCGAGCGCAAGAGGGTCACCCTCGTGCACAAACACAATGTCTTGGTGCACGCCGGCTGGCTGTGGCAGCGCACCGTGAACAAGGTTGCCGAGGAATTCCCTGGCATCACTCACGACTATCTGCACATCGATGCGGCAACCATTTTCATGGTCACCGAACCTGAGCGCTTCGATGTGATCGTGACCGATAATCTCTTCGGTGACATCATCACCGACCTAGCCGCTGCAATCGGTGGCGGCATCGGCCTAGGCGCATCGGGCAACATCAACCCAGACGGCGCCTTCCCGAGCATGTTCGAGCCGGTTCACGGTTCGGCACCCGACATCGCAGGCAAAAACATTGCCGACCCGACCGCAGCCATCCTTTCTGCGGCACTTCTGCTCAGCCACCTAAACAACCCGGTGGCGGCAAAGCGCATCGAGGCTGCCGTGGCAGCCGACCTCGCAACCCGAGGCGACAAGAAGCGTTCGACCACCGAGGTTGCCGAGGCAATCTACGCACTGCTCTAAATCAACACTTAGGTTTCAAGAAAGAAGCAGATCATGGCAGATCTCAAGTTCGAAGTCATTCGCAACACCAACCCAACCCCTGACGCGGAGCGCGAAGAAATTCTCAAGGCGCCGGTCTTTGGTGCGAACCTCACCGACCACCAGGTGGTTGTCGTGTGGGAGAAGGACAAGGGCTGGCACAGCGCCCAGGTGCTGCCATACGGGCCAATCATGATGGACCCTTCGGCCGCGGTCTTGCACTATGGCCAAGAAATCTTCGAGGGCATCAAGGCCTATCGTCACGCCGACGGCTCAATCTGGACCTTCCGCCCAGAGGCAAACGCCGCTCGCCTGCAGCGCTCGGCCCGCCGCATGGCACTGCCCGAATTGCCTACCGAGATTTTCGTCGAATCACTAAAGCAGCTGATCGCTGTTGACGGCGCCTGGGTTCCTGAGCCGGTCAACGAGAAGACTCTGTACATTCGCCCGTTTGAAATTGCAGCCGAGAATTTCCTCGGGGTTCGTGCCGCCCACCGAGCCGAATACCGCGTGATTGCATCTCCGGTTGGTCCTTATTTCACCGGAGGTCTGAAGCCGGTTTCGATCTGGATTGCCTTGGATTCGGCTCGCGCCGGAAAGCACGGAACCGGTGAGGCCAAGACCGGCGGAAACTATGCCGCTTCGCTATTGGCTCAGAACGAGGGCTATGAGAACGGCTGTTCTCAGGTGATGTTCCTCGATGCCGAAACCTCGACCTATATCGAAGAACTTGGTGGCATGAACCTCTTCTTCGTCTACAAGGATGGCCACGTTGCCACGCCATCGCTAGACGGAACCATTCTGCGCGGCATCACCCGTGACTCGGTGGTCACCCTGATCAAGGACCGCGGAATCAAGGTCGAAGAGCGCAAGATCACTCTCGACGAAATTCGCGATGGAATCGAATCTAGCGAAATCGTCGAAGTCTTTGCCTGTGGCACCGCCGCGGTAATCACGCCAATCGGCCAGTTCAAGAGCCGAGAGGGCACCATCGGAAAGGCCGATGCCGAGCCGGGCGAGCTGACCGCAAGCCTGCGTGAAGAGCTAACCGGCATTCAGTATGGCAAGGTTGCCGACCGCCACAACTGGCTCGTTAAACTCAGCGACTAATGCGCGTTGCAAGATTCAGCCTGAATGGCGAGCCAAAGTTTGGCATCGTTGATGGGCCCGAGCTAGTGGTGCTCAACGGCCACCCGCTGGTTGCCGGCTATGACACCACCGGCGAACGCATTCCGATCAAGGATGTGAAGCTGCTCGCGCCAACCATCCCATCGAAGGTGGTTTGCGTCGGCCTGAACTATGCCGATCATGTCGCCGAAATCAATGATGCCTCGGTGGCGGCAGAACCGACCCTGTTCTTGAAACCATCGAGTTCGATAGTTGGGCCTGGTGACTCCATCGTGCTGCCACCGCAGAGCAAAAAGGTCGACCTCGAGGTCGAGCTCACAATCGTGATGGGTCAGCTTGCCAAGAATGTCAGCGAGCAGGATGCCCTCAAGTATGTTTGGGGTTTCACCATCGCCAACGATGTCACCGCACGTGACCTCCAGTTCAGCGATCAGCAGTGGGCTCGCGCCAAGTCTTTCGACAGCTTCTGCCCGATTGGGCCTTGGATTGAAACCGAATTCGTTCCCGATGGCCAAGAGTTGAGTTCGAGAATCAACGGCGAAACCAAGCAGGCCTCAAGCATCGATCACATGCTGCACAACGTTCCTAAGCTCATCTCATACGTGTCTCAAAACATGACCCTGCTGCCCGGCGACGTGATTCTCACGGGAACCCCGGCCGGAATCACCCAGATCGTTTCTGGCGACATCGTCGAGTGCGAGATTGAAGGCATTGGCACGCTGGTCAACCCGGTGCTCTAGCCAAAGCCCAACCGCCGGTCGTTTAGACTTGAAGGCACTATGTCTTCGCTTATCACAGCACCTTTTTCAACCGCCACCGGAGCCGATGTCAAGGTTCGTTTTTGCCCTTCGCCAACCGGTCTTCCTCACGTTGGTTTGATTCGCACCGCCCTGTTTAACTGGGCATACGCCCGTCACACCGGTGGAACCTTCCTGTTCCGCATCGAAGACACCGATGCCGAGCGCGACAGCGAAGAATCATTCGAGATGATTCTGGATGCACTCGGCTGGCTTGGTTTGAACTGGGATGAAGGCGTCAACGTGGGTGGCCCTGCCGAGCCTTACCGCCAGAGCGAGCGCACCCACATCTATCTCGAGGTAATCGAGAAGCTCAAGGCCTCTGGCCACATCTATGAGAGCTATCTAACCGGTGAAGAGATCGACGAACGCAACAAGGCCGCCGGCCGCGCGGTTCAGCTCGGCTACGATAACTCGGAGCGTGACCTAAGCGAAGAGCAAAAGTCCGCCTACCGCGCCGAGGGTCGCACCCCAGCACTTCGCCTGCGCGTTCCTGAAACCGACATCGTGTTCACCGACCTGGTTCGTGGCGAAATCAAATTCCCTGCCGGGTCTTTCCCCGACTTCGTGGTGGTTCGCCCGAACGGTCAGCCGCTCTACACCCTGGTCAACCCGGTTGACGATGCCCTGATGGGTGTCACACACGTTCTTCGAGGCGAAGACCTGTTGTCTTCGACTCCACGTCAGATCGCGCTTTACAACGCGATGTACGAAGCCGGAATCACCAAGTTCATCCCGCAGTTCGGTCACCTGCCATACGTGATGGGCGAGGGCACCAAGAAACTTTCGAAGCGTGACCCAGAGGCGAATCTCTTCCACCACCGAGACCGTGGCTTCATCCCAGAGGGTCTGCTCAACTATCTTTCACTGCTCGGTTGGGGGCTGAGCGCCGACCAGGATATCTTCACGATGGAAGAGCTGGTAGCCGCATTCGACGTCAAGAACGTGAACCCGAACCCGGCCCGATTCGACCAAAAGAAAGCCGACGCTATCAACGCGGCCCACATTCGCCTATTGACCTTGGATGACTTCAAGTCACGCTTGATGCCATACCTGCAGAGTGCCGGTGTGGTCGGCGGCACATTGACCGCTGAAGAAGACTCGATCTTGACCGCGGTTGCACCGCTTATTCAGGAGCGCCTCGTGGTCTTGAGTGAAGCACCGGACCTGGTCAGTTTCTTGTTCAAGACCGCAGATCAGATTGTGATCGAAGAAGACGCCAAGGCCGGTTTGCCAGAGAACACCGCTGAGGTTTTGAACGCGGCAGTTGCTGCCCTCGAGCCGATCGCCGAAGCCGACTTCAAGACCGAGGCTGTTCAGGCAGCGCTCCAGGCTGCATTGATTGACGGTTTGGGGCTAAAGCCTCGAGTTGCATTCGGCCCACTTCGAACCGGAATCTCGGGTCGTCGAATCTCGCCACCGCTGTTCGAATCGATGGAAATCCTTGGCAAAGCCGAGACGATTGCTCGTCTAGCCGCGTTTGCCAGAGCCGCCTAAAAACGGCTAAGATGGTAAATCGAGCCCTCGGGCTCGAGCAGTACCTTGGGGTATGGTGTAATTGGCAACACGGAGGTTTCTGGTACCTTTGTTCTTGGTTCGAGTCCAGGTACCCCAGCTTTGAAATCGCTTCCTTCGGGAGGCGATTTTGCTTTAAACGGTGGTTGATTCGCCGATCTGCAACCACTCATACTGGCCGCCATTTTGCTCGGTCACGGCCTGAATTCGACCGTTGTTTAGCTGATTGCCGAACTCGCTCAGGTGAATGTTGTGGGTCGGGAAGCAGCGCTTCGGTTTGACCGCCGCAATGAAGTCCATCACCTCCGAGATCTTTAGCCAGGGCGCCGAGGCGGGGCAGGCCAAAATCTCGACCTCGCGGTCTGGTTGAGTGAAGCTGTCGCCCGGGTAATAGAGCTTGTCGTTGATCATCACGCCGCAGTTTTGCACCAGCGGAATCGAGCGGTGAATTTCGGCGTGCAGGTCACCAAAGAACTCGAGGGTGAAGTTGCCCACCTGATAAAAGTCGCCGTGGTGCACCGGGTTTAGTTTGAAGTCTGGGCGTGAAGCAGCCAGCCGCTGGCAGACCTCATCTGTGCCATAAATCGTGATGCCCGGGTTTAGCTCGAGAATTCGGTCGAGTTGCTCTTCATAGCAGTGGTCATCGTGGATGTGAGTGATCACGACCGCCTGCACCGCGCTGCGGCCTTCAATTGGCTGCGTATAAAAGCCTGGGTCTAGAATCAGCAGCTGCCCGTTCTCTTCGATTTCCAGGCAGGCGTGGCCAAACTTTGTGATCTTCATGGCTTCATTCTGCCAATGTTTAGGCGCGTGCGCGCGTAGGATTTGAAGGCAAACCATCACACCAACATCGCTAAACGGAGCATCCATGGACGAGCAGCAACACTGGGCGAAGCCAGCGGGCTTTAACCCGGGCTGGGCCCTGCTGCCGGGAATCGCCCTGATCGCCGGCCTGATCTATGGCCTCACCATCACCGTTTTGCACTTCACCGGCTCGACCGCAGTGAATCTCGGCTTTTGGTGGGCGTTGGTCTGGCTAGTTCCGGTGTTGCTTGCCGGCAGATTCGCATTCATCTGGCTCGAGCGCAGATTCAGGTTCGAAGCCACCATCGACCCATCGCTTGGCTACATGAAGCAGGCTCAAAAGGTGCGGCCCGAATTCGAGGTAAAACTCGAGAAGTTCACCAATTGGGCCGTTATCGGGGTCTTGGCCCTGGCCATCCTAGTCTCGGTGCTTGGCTTGTTGTTTGGCGGTTTGAGCGTTCAGTCGGCCTTGGAGCGGTTCATGACCGTGCTCTTGATCGCGGCACCGCAGGCACTCTGGCTTGCCTTGCCCTCGATGTCAAAAATGGCAACAGCAATCGCCGCCTATAACGGCATCTATTATTCAGATCGCTCCCAGTTCGACTCGCTTGGTTTGGTCGACCTGGTTTTGTTCGACAAGACCGGAACCCTGACCACGGCCGAGCGTCGCTTTTTGGGTGCGAATTTGACCAACGGCTCGCCGCTTTCAAGCACGGATGAGTTGCTCGCGATAGCCGCCGGTGTCGAGCTGCACTCTGAGCACCCAATCGCCGTGGCGATAGTTGACGAGGCAAAGCGTCGAGCTATTGAGCCGCTCGAGATTCGTGATTTCCGACAGATTCCCGGTCAGGGTGCCGCCGGCACCTATGAGGCCCAAACCATCGTGGTCGGTGGGCCGATCATTCTCACCTCGAGAAACATGACTCTGTTCGTGGGTGACCTGGTGAAATGTGATGCGGCAAACCACGCCGGCCGCACCGTGCTTTTTGTGATTCGTGACACCGAACTACTGGGTTGGCTCGAGCTCGGCGATCACATCCGAGGAACCTCGAAGGACGCGGTCTTGGCGCTTGCCTATGAGCGCAAGCGTGTCGGCCTGCTCACCGGAGACGCACAGGGAGTGGCCAGCTGGGTGGCGAGTGATCTTGGCATCACCGAGATCTTCGCTGAAGTCTTGCCGCACCAAAAGGCCGATGTGGTTGCCCGCTTGCAAGCCGACACCTCAAGGGTCGCGGTGGTTGGCGATGCAGTCAATGACGCAGCGGCACTGCGCCAGGCCGATGTCGGCGTTGCCTTCGGCGTCGAGGGCTCGCAGCAGGTCGAGTCGGCTGGAATCACGGTTTCGTCAACAGATCCGGTGCTATTCGCCCGGGCCCTGATTCTCTCGAGGCGGGCGGCAAAAAAGGCTCGGCAGGCGCTGGTTCTTAGTCTTCTGTTCACCGCGGTGAGCCTGCCGCTTGCGGCAGGCGCCCTGGCCGGGGTTGGTTTCACGATTTCCCCCGCCGTGGCAGCCGGCCTATCGCTTGCGGCCTCATCGCTGGTGCTCATCAGTGCCCGCAGACTGCGCCGAGGCTAATCGTGATTCTCGGGCTCATCATCAACCCAAGTTCGGGCAGGGGCAAGGGCGCCGCCAGGGGAGACCTGGTCATCCAAACCCTCAATCTGCGCCGGCAGAAGTTCATTGACCTGTCCGGAAAAACCATGGCTGAGGCGGGTGCCAATGCCCGTCACGCCATCAATGACGGGCTCATCGAGGGTTTGATCGTGGTCGGCGGTGACGGCATCGCACACCTCGGAGTGAATATTGCCTGTGACACCGGAATATCGCTTGGAATCATCGCCGCAGGCACCGGCAACGATTTGGCGCGCAGCATCGGCATGCCCGAAGGTGACGTGGTTGCCGGCACCGATGCGATCCTAAATAAGTTGGCCAACCCACGTCGGGTTGATGCGATCAAAGCGCACACTTCCACCGGTCAGTTTTGGTTCTTCGGAACCGCTTCGGCGGGTTTCGATGCGCTCTGCAATCAGCGTGCAAACGAGATGAGCTGGCCCAAGGGTCAGCGCAGGTATGACATCGCGATGGTGCTCGAGCTGGCCAAGTTTAAGCCAATTCACTATGAAGCCACCATTGACGGTGAACACCGCTCGTTTGATGCGATGCTATGCGCGGTAGCCAATGGCCCGGCTTTTGGCGGCGGCATGTATATCGCTCCGGATGCAAAGGTCGATGACGGTTTTCTTGACCTGTTTATAGTTCATGCCATGAGCCGACTCGAACTGCTGAAGGTGTTTCCAAAGGTCTACTCTGGCGGGCATGTTACGCACCCGGCGGTCGAGTTTGTGCGAGCAAAGACGCTCAAGCTTTCTTCGGGAAACATGCCGGTCTACAGTGACGGAGAGGCCCGCGGACATTCTCCGCTAACCGCGACCGTGGTTCCGGGCGCTCTCTCGGTTTTCGCCTAGGTGATTCGTCTCGACTAGCGCGCGGCAACCAGATGTGGCATAATCGACAGGTTGCAAAAAACGGTCCCATCGTTTAGCGGCCTAGGACACCGCCCTCTCACGGCGGCAGCAGGGGTTCAAATCCCCTTGGGATCACGATTACCCCTCTCGATGCTTTGTCTCGGGAGGGGTTTTCCTTTACCTGCTTGCCCGAAGGCGAGCCACTCCGGCGAAAATCACGATTAAAAAGACCGGGATGAGGTCGGCCATGTTGATGCCGATGAACATAAAGGCGGCCACAATCGAACCCGAGACGGCGCCACCGAAGGCTCCAGACAGATTCATGAGCGAGTCGCTGAGGCCCTGAACGTTGGTCTTTTCTTCGACCGGCAAGGTAGCGGTCAGCAATGCAGCGCCACCGACCGTCGAGGCCGACCAACCCAAGCCGAGCAGGAACAAACCGATGGTCACCATGGTGCGATCATTCTGGCCGAACCCAGCTATTGCCAGCGCTGCGACATAGATCGACTGCCCAAGGATGACGGTCTGCACCCGCCCCAGCTTGTCTGAAAGCCAACCGAATATCGGCGAGAAGGCATACATTCCGGCGATGTGCAGGCTGATGGTGAAGCCAACCACGACCAGGTCATAACCCATGCCCTTCATGTGAATCGGCGTCATCGACATGACCGAAACCATGACCATGTGGCTAAGTGCAATCGCGCTGATCGCAAAGGCCGCCATCGGATACTTTTTCAGAGTCGCGATGGCCGTGGCGAACGAGGTCTTGCCCTTGATCTTGGCTGCGTTGAGCTGCTTGGCCACCAGCAGCGGGTCTGGGCGAAGGCCGAACCAAAACACCGAGGTTGCTGCAATCTGAGAAGCAATCGTGAACAGGAAAGGCCCGGTCATCATCGGCAAGCCGAGAGCGTGGCCGACAATTTCGCCGGGTCCGAACATGTTCGGGCCAATCACCGCACCGAAAGTTGTTGCCCAGACCACGACCGAGAGATCGCGACCGGTTGAGCGATTTGATGGCAGGTCGGTTGCTGCGAAGCGCGCCTGCAGGCCAACCGCCGAGCCGGCACCAAGCAAGAAGAGTGCGACCAGAAGCAGTGGGAATACCTGAACCGCCGCTGCCGTGATCACTAGCGAGGCGCCGGTGATGGCAATCGCGGCACCGGTTGCCAGCGAAACTCTTCGCCCCCGCTTGAAGGCAAGTCGTGCCAGTGGAATCGCCCAGGTTGCGGCACCCAGGGTGCTGAACGTGGCGGCCGAACCAGCCCACGCCGGGGATCCAGAGAGATGGGCCGCCAAAAGCGAGCCGATGGAGAGCGTCGAACCCAACCCGAAGCCCGAGAGCACCTGGCCCGCGGTTAGCACCCGGATGGTTTTTTTCTGGAGGAAATCCAGGCCGTTATCGCTCATCTCGCCAGCCTATACCGAACCAATCGGGCCGCTTGCGAGGTAAACTTTTAGTTCAATCGTTTTGAGGTGTTTGTATGACAAATAAGCCGTTAACTCTGGCCGAAAAGGTTTGGAACGACCACTTGGTCGTCAAGGGCGAAAATGGTTCGCCAGACCTGCTCTACATCGACCTTCACCTGGTTCACGAAGTGACCAGCCCGCAGGCTTTCGATGGTCTTCGCCTCGCCGGTCGGCCGGTTCGCCGCCTCGACCTAACCATTGCGACCGAAGACCACAACACTCCCACCTGGGATATCGATAAGCCGATCGCCGATGTCACCAGCCGCACCCAGATCAATGCGCTTCGCGAAAACGCCAAGGAATTCGGCGTTCGCATTCACTCGCTCGGTGACGCCGAGCAGGGCATCGTGCACGTGGTTGGTCCGCAGCTTGGCTTGACCATGCCCGGCATCACCGTGGTTTGTGGCGACTCGCACACCTCGACCCACGGAGCCTTCGGTGCACTCGCGATGGGCATCGGAACCTCAGAGGTTGAGCACGTGCTCGCGACCTCTACGCTGCCGCTAAAGCCGTTCAAGACCATGGCAATCAACGTCGAGGGCACCCTGCGACCAGGGGTCACCGCGAAAGACATAATCCTTGCCGTTATCGCGAAGATCGGCACCGGTGGCGGACAGGGTTACGTGCTTGAATATCGCGGCAGCGCCATCCGTGCGCTTTCGATGGAAGCCCGAATGACCATCTGCAACATGTCGATTGAGGCAGGTGCTCGTGCCGGAATGGTCGCGCCTGACCAGACCACCTTCGATTACCTGGAGGGCCGCCCGCACGCTCCACAGGGCGCCGACTGGGATGAAGCTGTTGCCTACTGGAAGACCCTGCCTAGCGATGAGGGCGCCAAGTTTGACGCCGAGGTTTTTCTCGACGCCAACACTCTCGACCCGTTCGTGACCTGGGGAACCAACCCTGGCCAGGGCATCAGCCTCAACGACTCGGTGCCTAGCCCGGATGACTTCAGCGACCCGAATGACAAGGCCGCGGCTATCCGTGCGTTGGAATATATGGACCTAACCCCGGGCACCAAGATGAAAGACATCGCGGTGAACACCGTGTTTCTTGGTTCTTGCACCAACAGCCGCATCGAAGACCTTCGTGCCGCGGCCGCGATCATCAAGGGCAAAAAGAAGGCCGATGGTGTTCGATTCATGGTCGTGCCTGGCTCGGCAAAGGTCAGACTTCAGGCCGAAGCCGAGGGTCTAGACCAGATCTTCAAGGATTTCGGTGCAGAATGGCGCTTCGCGGGTTGCTCGATGTGTCTCGGCATGAACCCCGACCAGCTCGCACCGGGTGAGCGTTCGGCATCGACCTCAAACCGAAACTTCGAGGGCCGTCAGGGCAAGGGTGCGCGCACCCACCTGGTTTCGCCACTGGTTGCAGCTGCCACCGCCATCCGTGGCACCCTGTCAGCTCCAGCCGACCTTAATGACTCAGCGGAGGCCAACTAATGGAAAAGTTTGAAGTTTTCACCGGCGTCGGAGCCCCGCTGCGTCGCAGCAACGTCGACACCGATCAGATCATCCCAGCGGTCTATTTGAAGCGCATCACCAAGACCGGCTTCGAAGACGCCCTGTTTGCCGCTTGGCGCAACGACCCGGATTTCGTTCTGAACCAAGAGCCATACAAAAACGCCGAGGTTTTGGTTGCCGGCCCCGACTTCGGCACCGGTTCAAGTCGCGAGCACGCCGTTTGGGCACTTCGCGACTATGGCTTCAAGTGTGTTTTGTCTTCGAAGTTCGCCGACATCTTCCGCGGCAACTCGGGCAAGCAGGGTTTGGTCACCGGTGAGATCACCGATGCCGACACCGAAAAGCTCTGGGCCGCGCTGGAGGCGAATCCGGGTGCCTCGATCACCATCAATTTGGTCGAGCAGACCGCCACGATTGGCGACCTATCGGTTCACTTCGAGATTGACGAATACACTAAGTGGCGTCTGCTAGAGGGCCTCGATGACATCGGGCTCACTCTGCGAGACGAGCAAGCCATCACCGATTTTGAGGCCAAGCGTCCGAACTGGATGCCTAAGACCTTGCCAGCGAAGCACTAAGGAGACCCATGAGTCAGATCACCGTTCACGGTGGCAAGCCACTTATCGGTCGCGTTGACGTCAAGGGTGCCAAGAACCTAGTCACCAAGGCCATGGTTGCGGCGCTGCTGGGTGAATCGGCAAGCGTCCTCAAAGATGTGCCATTCATCAGTGACGTCGAGATCGTTTCGCGACTGCTTCAGCTTCACGGCGTGGTCATCGAACACGGCGCCGACGGCGTGATGACCCTTGACCCAACCAAGGTTGCTTCGGCGCGAATGGCCGACATCGATGCGCACGCGGGCTCTTCTCGAATTCCAATCCTGTTCTGTGGCCCGCTGCTGCACCGACTCGGCGAGGCGTTTATCCCAGGCCTCGGCGGTTGCCACATCGGCGACCGACCGATCGATTTTCACTTCGAGGTGTTGCGCAACTTTGGCGCGGTCATCGAAGAACTTGAAAACGGCACCCGTCTATCGGCACCGAAGGGTCTAAAGGGCGCCAAGATCAAGTTGCCATACCCATCGGTCGGCGCGACCGAGCAGGTTCTGCTAACCGCGGTGCGTGCCGAAGGCCTCACCGAACTATCGGGCGCGGCGATTGAGCCAGAGATCATGGACCTAATTGCGATTCTGCAGAAGATGGGTGCCATCATCTCGGTTGATACCGACCGTGTAATTCGCATCGAGGGTGTTCAAGAACTCAAGGGTTATTCACACCGTGCGATTTTCGATCGCAACGAGGCGGCATCCTGGGCTTGTGCGGCACTGGCCACCAACGGCGACATTTTTGTTGGCGGCGCTCGCCAGCAAGACATGACCACGTTCTTGAACGTCTATCGCAAGGTGGGCGGAGCCTTCGAAATCGAGGATGACGGAATTCGTTTCTGGCACCCGGGCGGAGACCTCAAGCCGGTTGTTCTCGAGACCGATGTGCACCCCGGCTTCATGACCGATTGGCAACAGCCGCTGGTCGTTGCATTGACCCAGGCCAAGGGTCTGTCAATCATTCACGAGACCGTCTATGAGAACCGTTTCGGCTTCACCGACGCACTGGTTCAGATGGGTGCTCAGATTCAGATCTATAAGGAGTGTCTAGGTGGCACTGCGTGTCGCTTTGGTCAGCGCAACTTCAACCACTCTGCGGTTATCTCGGGCCCGACCCCGCTGCACGCGGCCGACATCCGAGTTCCTGACCTACGCGGTGGTTTCAGCCACATGGTCGCCGCGTTGGCTGCGAAGGGAACCTCGCACGTCACAAACGTTCAGCTCATCTCGCGCGGTTACGAGCACTTCTTGCAGAAGCTCACCGACCTGGGCGCCGACTTCAGCTATTCCGAATAGGCAAAGCGCGTGGCCAAGCAGACCAAGGGCGAATATCTTCGGATGCCGAAGATAAATCCGGCAGAACGTCATTTCGTTCTGGTGTTGATCGCTTCGATTTTGATTCCGCTGGTGCGCACCCTGTTTAAGTTGGTGCCGACCGGCCAAGAAAAGCTGCCAAAAAAGGGTGCCTTCGTTCTAGTTTCGAATCACGTAACCAACGTCGATGCATTGGCCATGGCCTATTTCGTCTATGTGATTCTCAAGCGCGCACCGCACTTCTTGGCTAAGGGCAGCCTATTCAAACTGCCTTTGGTCGGTGCCGCCCTGCGCGCTGCCGGTCAAATTCCGGTCTATCGCGGTGGACAACGCAACGATGAGCCACTTCGCGCGGCACACGCATACTTGGATGCCGGGCACTGCATCTCGATCTTCCCCGAGGGCACTCTGACCCGAGACCCAGACCTTTGGCCGATGCGCGGCAAGACCGGCGCGGTTCGCTTGGCGCTTGAGACCAACGTTCCAGTTTTTCCGGTAGCACACTGGGGCAGTGAGCAGGTGCTTCCGCAGTATGGCTCAAAGTTTCGACCTGGATTCTGGAAGCCGGTTCGCATGATTGTCGGTGACGAGATCGACCTTTCGAGCTATCGAGGCAAGAAGCTGACCCCGGCCGAGGTGCACGAAGCCACCGAATTGGTGATGCAAAGAATCACCGAGCTGGTCGCTCAGCTTCGCGGAACCGTGCCGCCGCAAGACCTTTGGGATCCCGCAAACCATGGGCAAACCCAAACCGGAAACTTCAAAAAAGCTGACAAGAAAGCGAAGAGCTAATGGCGAAAATAGCCGTGATGGGTGCTGGCAGCTGGGGCACCACCTTCGCCAAGGTTCTTGCCGACAACCCAGAGAACGAGGTAGTTCTGTGGGCCAGACGCAAGGATGTTGCCGACGAGATTAACCAGGATCACCGCAACGGTGACTATTTGCCTGGCATACACCTGCCTAAGGGCCTAACCGCCAACACCGATGTCGGCACGGTGCTCAGTGGCGCCGAATTGGTGTTCCTGTCGGTGCCGTCACAGTCGCTTCGCGGCAACCTGCAAGATTGGGGTCCGCTGTTGCCAAAGGGCGCCATTCTGGTGAGCTTGATGAAGGGTGTTGAAAAAGACACCGGCCTTCGAATGAGCGAGGTCATCTCTTCGGTCACCGGTTTCGCCGACTCGCAGATCGCGGTGGTTTCGGGGCCGAACCTGGCGCTTGAAATCGCCAAGGAACAACCGGCCGCTTCGGTTGCCGCGTCAACCAGCAAGTCGACCGCCGAGATCGTGGCCAAGGCCGCAAGCAACGACTACTTCACCACATTCATCAACAAAGATGTCATCGGCACCGAGTTCGGTGGAATTCTCAAGAACCTAATCGCTGTTGCGATCGGAATCGTGAACGGCGTTGGCTATGGCGAAAACACCAAGGCGTCAATCATGACCCGAGGTCTCGCCGAGATCTCTCGCTTTGCCGTCGCCTATGGCGCGAAGGCCACCACCATGGTCGGTTTGGCCGGCCTCGGTGACCTGATCGCCACCTCTGAATCGCCGCTGTCACGAAACCACAAAGCCGGTGAAATGCTCGGCAAGGGCTACACCCTGCGCGAGGTGCTTCGTCGAATGTCACAGACCGCCGAGGGTCTGTCTTCGGTGTCGCCGATTCTGCAGCTGGCCAAGGCCAAGGATGTTTCGATGCCGATCGTCGAACAGGTGCAGCTGGTGCTCGAGGGCAAAATGGACCCTAAGGATATCGCCCCGCACCTAACCACCGAGACCGACGGCCCGCAGGGCGAATAACCCATGGCAAAACTCAACCTGGTCTTGCTCTTCGGTGGACGGTCAAGCGAACACTCGATCTCATGTGCAACCGCGGCCGGTGTGCTTGGCGCAATCGATCGCAGCAAATACAACGTCATCCCGGTTGGCATCACCAAGCAGGGAGTCTTTGTTCCGGCCGACGACGACGCCGAAAAGTGGGCCTTGCGCAAGGGCGAGTTGGCTACCGTCGAGGACGAGGGTTCGCGAATCGAGTTCGCGATGGATGGCAGTCGCGAGATAACTCGACTCGACATAACCGGTGCCCGCAGTTCTCTCGGTCGCATCGACGTGGTCTTTCCGGTGCTTCACGGCCCATTCGGCGAGGACGGAACGCTTCAGGGCTATCTAGAGTTGCTCGGCGTGCCCTATGTTGGCAATGGCGTTCTCGCTTCGGCTGCCGGCATGGACAAAGAATTCACCAAGGCACTCTTCGAGGCCGCATCGGTGCCAGTCACCCCGCACGTCGTGATTCACCAGCGTGACTGGTTGGTCAACCCTCAGGCCGCGCTCGACGCGGTGGCAGGGCTCGGTGGCCTGCCACTGTTTGTGAAGCCTGCCCGGGCCGGGTCTTCGGTTGGCGTCTCCAAGGTGAAGGCTATGTCGCAGTTCGCAGCCGCAGCAAAGCTCGCCTTCGAGAATGACAACAAACTAGTCGTCGAAAAGGGTCTGGTTGGGCGCGAGGTCGAATGCGCGGTGATTTCTGGCCGAGGTGCGACGGAACCCCGGGTCTCAATCGCGGGTGAAATCGTGGTCACCGGCCGAGACTTCTATGACTTTGAAGCTAAATACCAGGATGAAGACTCGGTCGACCTGATCATCCCGGCGAAGCTAACCGAGGCTGAGCTTGCCGAAATGCAGTCCATCGCGCGTCGAGCCTTTAAGTCGCTCGGCTGCGAGGGCTTGGCTCGGGTCGACTTCTTCTTGACCGCCGATGGGTTCTTTGTGAACGAGATCAACACGATGCCCGGGTTCACCCCGCTTTCGATGTTCCCGTCACTTTGGCAGGCCTCGGGTATCGGTTATTCAGAACTTATCGACGAGCTGATTTATCTGGCTCTAAACAAGAGCTGAAACTAGCTAGTTTGAAACGGTCGAGCAGTGTTTGCCGGCCGGAACGCTCTGAATCGCGGTGCTTAAATCGTCTAGCACGGTGACGCCAGAAACCTTGGTTGAGTCGACAATCACCTCGGTGGCTGGTTCGCGACCAAAGGTGATGAAACGATATGACGGTTTCTTGCTCGAGTCGACCAACCAATCCACCCCGCTAGCGGTCACGCACGGGAAGCGACTCACGTCGGCTGATGGAAGCCCACAACGCAGAATAACCGCGGTCGGGTTGCCCCAGGCTCCGGTCGCTTGAGCGTTGGTGGCTCGTTTGGATTGCTGATCGACCTGATCTGGCAGGCGAACGCTAATCTCGGCGCAGGCAGGATTATTCGAATCGGGTGATGCATCCAGACTGACCGTCGAGCTGCAGGCCGAGAGCGAGCCGGCCAAGGTCAAGGCGGCCAATATCGCGACTGCGGTGCGTGAAATCTTCATCGAGAATAGGCTAACAGGGTGACCAATCTAGAAACCGTTGCCCAGGTGGGCGAAAACGAAGCGCTCAAGCGAACCATTGCACGGCTAAACGCATCCGAGCACGCGCTGGTTGGTCCGGGCGATGATTCCGCGGTGATTGCGGCGCCAGATGGCAGATTCACGGTCACCACCGACACCCTGATCGAGGGGCATGATTTTCGCTTGGATTGGTCTAGTGCCTATGACCTTGGCTGGAAGGCGGTGGCCAGCAACATCGCGGATGTAGCGGCCATGGGAGCCATTCCAACCGCGCTGGTGGTCGCCCTGACGGTTCCGGGTGCAACTCGGGTGAGTTGGCTAGAGCACTTTGCCGACGGGCTCAGGGACGCCTGCGTCAATCTGGCACCTGGGTGCGGAATTGTCGGGGGAGACCTGGCTGCCAGCGATCAGGTGATGATCTCGGTCGCCGCTCACGGCTCGCTGGAGGGTGGAGAGCCAGTGCTTCGCTCTGGCGCTCAGATTGGCGATATTGTGGCCGTGGCGGGAACCCTGGGGCGTGCCGCCGCGGGGCTGGCTCTGCTCGAGAGCGGCAATACCGATGCGATTTCGGCCTATGACGAGCTGGTCAACATTCAGCGCAGGCCAAAGCCACCGATTCAGGCGGGCAAGGCAGCGGCGGAGGCTGGCGCCACCGCGATGTTGGATCTTTCAGATGGTTTGGCTCGCGATGCCTCGCGAATCGCCAGGGCATCATCGGTTTCCATTCAAATCGACCCGCTGCAACTGCAGGGTTTTGAGGCGGTTCTCGAAGAAGCCGCTCGAGCCATTGAAGCGAATCCGAGTGATTGGGTGATCGGCGGGGGAGAAGATCACTCACTGCTGGCAACTTTTCCGGCGGGCGCAAGCTTGCCGAGGGCCTTCAAACCAATCGGTGTTGTCTTGCCCGAGGGGCCTTCACCGGTGATGCTTGGCGCTTCGCCGCTGCCCGAGCGTGGCTGGGACTCTAGCCGTGCAACAAGCTATTGAGCTTGATGCCTTCGTCCTTGCGACCGACCACCTCGACGCGACCGGTGAGCGAGTTTCTGCGGAACAACAGGCTCGGTTGACCCGAAAGCTCGGCTGCCTTGACCGTGCGCTCCTCGGCACCATCGATGATGGTCACCTTGGTTCCGGCGGTCACATACAAGCCGGCTTCGACCACGGTGTCATCGCCAATCGAAATTCCGACTCCGGCGTTAGCGCCGAGCAGTGCGCGTGCACCAATCTCAACGCGCTCTTTGCCGCCGCCTGAAAGGGTTCCCATGATAGATGCGCCACCACCGATGTCGGCGCCGTCACCAACCACGACTCCCTGAGAAATGCGACCTTCGACCATCGATGAACCGAGGGTGCCGGCGTTGAAGTTCACGAAACCCTCGTGCATGATCGTTGTGCCCGGGCTGAGGTGAGCACCCAGTCGAACGCGCGAGGCGTCGGCAATGCGAACCTTGGCCGGGGTCACATAGTCGACCAAACGAGGGAACTTATCGATCGCATAGACGCCGATGCCCTGGCGGGTCAGAGTTGGTCGAAGCTGCTCGAGGTCATCCAGTGCGATCGGGCCAACGTTGGTGAATGCCACGATCGGAAGGTTTGGAATCAAGCCATCGAGATTTATGGTGTTCGGCTTCACAATCAGGTGTGAGAGCAGGTGAAGTCGCAAGTATGCGTCTGCCGTGCCGGCAACCGGTTCAGCTAGGTTTATCTCGGTTTTGACCAGCTCGAGGCTTACGCGGCGGCGCTCATCCTTGCCGACTAGCGCAGCTAATTCTGCGGATGCTTCGACCTCGGTCGGTGCAGAGCCCAGGGCCGGCTTCGGATACCAGACATCAAGGATGGTTCCGTCATTTGCGATGGTGGCGAGGCCGAGGCCCCACGCGTGTGAATCTAAAAAGCTTGCCTGAGTCATACCCTCTAGGTTACAAGTTAGGCTCGTTGTATGGCCGCTGTAACCCTAAATCTGACCGCCGACGTGGTCGAACTAACCCGTGATATTTGTGACATCGAGTCGGTTTCTGGCAACGAGAAACAATTGGCCGATGCAATCGAAGCCGCACTTCGCCAGTATTCTCACCTCGAGGTCATTCGTGACGCCGATGCTATCGTGGCGCGCACTAACCTCGGTCGAGCATCACGCGTGGTCATCGCCGGCCACATCGACACCGTTCCGGTCGCCAACAACCTGCCGGTTCAGTTTTTGCCCATGGAGCGTGAACAGGTGCTTTGGGGTCGCGGCACGGTTGACATGAAGGCTGGAGTAGCCGTTCAACTCAAGTTGGCGGCAGAACTCGTCGAACCAAATGTTGACTTGACCTGGATTTTCTATGACCACGAAGAGGTCGACGCAAGCCTCAACGGCCTTGGGCGCATCTCGCGCAATCGACCTGACTTGCTCGAGGCAAACTTTGCGGTGCTGTGCGAACCAACCGGAGCGATGGTCGAGGGTGGCTGCAATGGCACCATGCGCGCCGACATCACCTTGCGGGGCGTCAAGGCGCACTCGGCAAGACCATGGATGGGCAAGAACGCGATTCACGCGGCGGCAAAGCTTCTGACCATCCTGGATGAGCATGTCACCGAAGAAATTGAGGTCGATGGCCTCGTCTATCGCGAGAGCCTAAACGCCGTTTTGATCAGCGGTGGAATTGCCACCAACGTCATCCCAGACGAGGTCAAGGTGACCGTGAACTATCGATTTGCCCCTAGCAAGTCGGCGCTCGAGGCCGAGGCTCACCTTCGCCAGGTCTTCGAGGGGTTTGAAGTGGTGGTCACCGACTCGGCAGAGGGTGCCCGACCTGGCCTAGATCGCCCCGAGGCAATCGCATTTCTTGAGGCAACTCAGACCACGCCTCGCCCAAAGTATGGCTGGACCGACGTGGCTCGATTCAGTGCCCTGGGAATCCCGGCGATTAACTTTGGCCCCGGTGACCCGAGCAAGGCGCACGCCGATGACGAGAATGTTCCGGTCGGTCAGATCTATGCTTGCGAGTCTGCTCTGCGCAAATGGTTGTCGGCTTAGTCAATCGCCTTAAAGCGCGCTTCGAGGCGAGCGCTTGGTGGGCAAGGGTTCTCTATGTGTACGTCTCGACACGGTTATTCAGTGCCGCAATTTTCCTGCTGCTGGCTCTGGTTCAGGGCGACAACTATTGGACCAAGGCGCATCCGACCTATTTCAAGTTTCTGAATATCTGGGATGCCCGCTGGTTCGCGAAAATCTACTACCTGGGTTATCCCTCGGTCTTGCCGACAAACCCCGATGGCACCCTGCAGCAAAACGCCTGGGCCTTCCTGCCGGGCTTCCCGGTCACGGTCAGGGCGTTGGCCTTCACCGGAATCAATTGGGAATATCTTGCTCCTCTGGTTGCCGTCACGCTTGGTGCCGCATTTGCCTTGGTCGCCTACCGCCTCTTCCTCTTGAAGCTTGGCCCGAGGCAGTCGCTCTGGGCCGTTGGCCTGTTTCTGGTTTCGCCGGCTGCCCCGATCTTGCAGGCGGGATACTCAGAGAGTCTCGGGCTGCTGCTGGTCGCCCTCTGCCTCTATTTCTGGCTGACCGATAGGTATTGGCTCAATGTTTTGTCGATGGTTGCCCTGGCCTTCACTCGGCCAGGCATCTCGGCCTTTGCCCTCGCGTATGCGGTGGTTTGGTTGGTGCACATAATCCGTGCCAGGCGCGGCGGCCAACCGATGCACAATCACGAGACGCTGAAACTTTTGTCGCTCGCGGCAATCGCCGGGTTTCTGAATTTCGCCTGGCCGGCAACCGCGGCAATCGTTACCGGTCGCCTGGATGCCTATGTGGCCACCGAACTGACCTGGCGGGTTGGTTATCCAAATAATGGCGGCGGCCTAACCCCGCTTGCCCAGTGGTTCTCGTCCGCCGAGTATTTCATCGGTGGCCCACTCGGGCAGGCAATCGTGGTCTTGGCAATTCTGGCAACCGCCGCTCTCTTTGCCCTACCAAGCGTTCGCAAGCTCGGTTTAGAGCTATGCGCCTGGTTGGCCAGCTATTTCATCTTCCTGTTTCTATTCTTTTTTCCGCAGTCGAGCCTGGTCAGAATCCTGATGCCAAACTTCGCGCTCTTCGGTGCCATCGCCATAATCTCGGCGCGCTGGAGCAACAACTTTAGGTTCCTGCTGATGGGAATTCTGATATTGCTTCAGGTGGTTTGGGTCTATTTCTGCTGGGTCTATCAGGCCCCAGATTTTTCCCCGCCATAAAACCGCGTGAACGCAACGTTACCTTTTCGATAACTGTTAATAAAGGATTCGGTTTTTAGCTTAAAACCCCGTGAGATAATAGAGTTTCGGCGATTTAGCCAAGCATTTCAAGGAGTTCTAAATGGCAGCAATGAAGCCACGCACGGGAGACGGGCCAATGGAGGCTGAACGCGAACCTCGCGGTCTAATCATTCTTCGCGTGCCACTGGAAGGCGGAGGCCGTCTAGTAGTTTCGGTCAATGATGAAGAGGCCAAGAACCTGCACCAGGTTCTAGCTGGTGTCGTCAAGGCCTAATCAGTTTCAAAGAAAAAGCCGGTCAGAGATGACCGGCTTTTTCGTTTAAGTGAGCGTCGCACTAGTGAATGCGCTTGCTTGCCATCAGCAGGCCATCGCCAACCGGCGAAAGCGCCGAGACGAAGTCATCCTGGCTGCTGAAGAAGCGAAGCACGTCTCGATAGATCGAGGTGGCATCGTCGCGCATCGCAGGGTCTGGAACCCGATCGCGCCAGAGAGCGTGAGAGATCGCCACTACGCCACCAGGGCGAAGCAGTCTAGATGCCTCGTGCAACTGTGCTTCCAGTGACTCTCGGTCTGCGTCCAAGAAAACCAGGTCATAGGCCGCGTCGGCCATGTTTGACATCACATCTAGGGCCTTGCCGGTGATCACGCGGGTTCGGTTGGCGGCAATTTTGGCGTCGCTGAAGGCTCGCTTTGCAGCCGACTGAATCTCGGTTTCGGTGTCGATCGTGGCCAGGATTGCCTGAGGTGAACCGCTCAGCAGCCAGAGCCCCGAGACACCGGTTCCGGTGCCGGCCTCGACGATTGCCTTGGCACCGAGTGCCGAGGCAATCAGGGCGAGGTGAGCGCCAACCGATGGCGTGATGCACTCGACGCCGAGTTCTTCGGCGCGACCTCTTGCGGCGCGCAGAATCTCTGATTCTTCGACGAAGTCTTCTGCAAACTTCCAGCTGCTGATTTTGTCTACCATTTGGCACTCCTTGCTCAAAGCATAAGTCGCACGGGGCGCTTTGGTCGGCAGCGAAGCGGTAATCTGGAAGGGTGTTTGGTCTTAGTGGCGAGAAGCTAATAATCCTGGTGATTATTGCTGCCTTCGTGCTCGGCCCAGAGCGCCTGCCGCAATATGCCAAGCAGCTCGCGAACCTAATCAAATCGGTTCGACGCATGGCCGAGGGTGCCAAGGATCAACTCGCAAACGAGCTCGGCCCGGAATATCAAGATCTCGACTGGAAGAAACTCGACCCTAGGCAATATGACCCGCGAAGAATCATCCGTGAGGCCTTGGTCGAAGACCTGAACCCGGCGCCACCGGTTGGCACCGCACTAAACCAGGTCAAGCCCTCGTCGATTCAGAAACTAGCCGAGGGTGAACACGCGCCATTCGATTCAGAGGCGACGTAGCACCTTCATCAGAGTCACCATGAGCGGTGCCATTTTGTTGTAGTCCTTTCCGCGAAGCGGAAGTCGAAGCAGCCCCGATGCGATTCCAACGGTTCGGGCCTCGGTGAATCGCAAAAGACCCTGGATGCCATTGCGGCGACCCTTGCCTGAGTTCTTCATGCCGCCCATCGGTGAATCCATCGAAGCAAAAGTCGCGCGAAAACCCTCGTTAATGTTGACGCTGCCCGCCATGAGTTGCGATGCCACCTTAAGTGCCTGGCGCTTTGGCCCGACCACCGAGGCGTTCAAGCCATACTCGGTGTCGTTGGCGAGTTCGATCGCCTCTTCGATGCTTTCGTAGCCTTCGACGTCGAGCAGTGGGCCGAAGACCTCCGTGCGATAGAGGTCAGAGGCGGCCGTCACGTCGGTGACCACGGTCGGTGCATAGAAGTATGGGCCAAGTTCGGGGATGGCGTGGCCGCCCGAAACCACCTTTGAACCCGAGGCGACAGCCTGATCGACGAAACCGGAGACACGGTCTAGTTGAGCCTGACCCGTGAGCGTGCCCATATCCATGCTGAAGTCTTTTGCGTGACCGACCGAAAGCGCCCTGGCGCGGGCGGCCAATTCGCCGAGGAATTTATCCTTGAGGTGATTCGGCACATAGACCCGCTCGAGTGAGACGCAAAGCTGGCCAGCCGAACCAAATGCCCCGGCCAGGGCGAGATCGGCAGCGCGCTTGAGGTTCGCACCCTCGAGAACGATCATTGGGTTCTTGCCGCCGAGCTCAAGCGAATAGCCGATCAGACGCTTGGCGGCGCGCTCGGCCACCATCCGACCGGTTGCGGTCGAACCGGTGAAGGCGACATAGTCGACGTTGTCTGTGATGGCGTTGCCGACCTCGGCTCCGCCGCCGGTGACTATCGTCCAGGCATCCTCGGGGACGCCGGCCGAAATGGCGATTTGGCGGGCAAACAAAACGGTCAAGGCGGTTTGATTATCGGCCTTTTGAACCACAGCGTTTCCGGCTGCCAGGGCAGGCAGAACATCGAGCATGGTCAGGGCCAGGGGATAGTTCCACGGTGTGATCACGCCGACCACACCAACCGGAGCATATTCAACCCAGGTTCTGGTCAGCACCGGCACACCAGCCTTGGTGCGCTTGGCCTTCAGAGCCTTTGCCGAAACCTTGCCATAGTATCTGGCCGCTCCATATGCCCCCGCAACCTCTTCGAAGGCGTGCGACTTGGCCTTGCCGGTTTCAAGCTGCAGCAGTTCAATCAGGTGATCCTGATTTTCCATCAGGGCATCGTGGATGCGAAGCAGAATCTGCGCCCGCTTGGCCGGTTCGACGGCCTGCCAATTCTTTTGCGCCACGCGTGCCTTTTGCACCGCGGCAACCACATCGACTCCCGAAAGTTGGGGCAAATCATAGATGCGTTTGCCAGATGTCGGGTTGACGATTGCAACGCTGCTGTGCCCGGTCGATAGGTGACTAATCAGTGCTTGGATGCTGGTTTCGCTCATGCCCCAACTCTATGACTTTTGACGCCTTATTTGGCGCGAAATGGCACTGTCGCGGTGAGCAGCGTGCCTGAATCGGTCTTGCTCAATTCGTGGCTAAAAGTGCAGTCATCCAAGTATGCGCTGCCCACTCCGGGGCGCGAGTCAGACTGCAGCCCGGTGCCATCGTTCTTCACCGAGATGCGAACGAGTTCGTCGGTTTCTTGAGCGATAGCCAGGCGAATATTCTGGGCCGATCCATGTCGAATCGCATTTGAACAGGCCTCTCGGGCAATTTCTAAGACAGTTTCGACGCAGACCGAGTCGGCTCTAAGGGCACATTCGAGATCTTCGCTTAGCTCGAACTCAATTTCACACAAGCCGTGCCAGGTTTCGGCGATTTCTGCCAAAACCGGTCGCAGCTCAGCGGTGCCCTTGGTGTCGGCGAGAATTTTGGTCAGACGATCGCGAAGATTTTGCAAGGCTTGAGTGCCCGATTCGGTCACCTCACCCGAGGCCATGTTTCGCTCGATGCGAATCGCGGCGGCGGCGACCTCCGATTGAATCGGTCCGTGAATCTTTCGCGCAAACTGCTTTTTCTGCATCCAGTGTTGGCAGTTGAGTGCTGCGATTGTCCAACGCAACCGGTATTCATAGTTGGTTAGCTGCTGCTCGATTGCGCGCATTTCTTTGGTTGCCGCCTGGTTTATGCCAAAGAGCGCCCCGAGCAAGGCGGCCGCGATTCCACCGTTGATCGAGAGCGACACCGCAACGACCTCGTCGTGCGCCATCCACAGGACGGCCATTCCGCCCCCGAAGCCGATGCCGAATAGGATTGCAAAAACCAGGGGAGTGCGCAACCCGGCCGGAAGTCTATCGACCAAGGGCGATAGCAGGTGCTTGGTCATCGAGAAGACCAAAAAGAGCACCACAATCGAAATTGCTAGCAGCAAGTAGGTGTTGACCTCGGGAACGTAGCGCACGAAACCACTCACCGCGAGGGTCGACAGAATGATGGAAATGGTCGCAGCTCGACTAGATTCTCGCAGGGTCAGGTGGGTGAGAACCGTGCGCCAGCGAAACTGATGTGCCGACTTGTCCAGCGGTTCGACCTGAATCTTGGGCTGGTTGGCTACCAGGGAGGTGCTGAGCGGGCGAAGAGTGTCGTTGATGAGCGATTGAAGTTTGAGCAAAACACTGCGAGGAGACACCTCGAGTTCAGGCAGCAGTGCGGTCTGCAACATCGATTCGATCGTAGACATGGTGTCTGTGGCTTCGGATTCGAGTCGAGTTTCGCTGTCTTTGAGCAGCGATTCCAGCTGTTGCTTAGTGGTTTCCAGATTCGAGCGTTTGGCTCCCCATTCGGCTTTGAGCCCGAACGCGAAGGCGGCCCACACCGAGGCGCTGGTCATCACGACCACACCGCCGATCGCGCGGTAGGTAGAGAAACCTGTCTCGACCAGGCCAAGGCTGAACAGCGAATACTGCAGAACCAGGCCTCTAACCACACCGGCAAGGATGTAGCCAAGTGCGATCGGGATCAGGGCAGCGAACCCCGGGTGCAGCCTTTGGCCAAGGAATTTGGTCAAATAAATGGCTGCCATCATCGCCAGGTGAGCTATTGCCACCGACGCTAGGCGAGCCAGGATGTGTTCGTCACCTAGGTCGCTCGAGCCTAGGGCGTGGGCGACGATGCTAAAACCGAGCGTCGACCAAAAGACTCCGGGCCCTAGAACGTGGCGTCCGGTAAGCCTCGAAAATGAAAGTTTAAAATCCACTAGAGCTCGCGGTTTGGGATTCCGGCTGCCTGAATGAAGATGCGCACCGCTTCAATTCGGGGGTTGATCTCATCGGAGGCCTGAATTCCAAGATTGCGAAAGGTGGAGTTCAGCAGTTGTTCCACCGAAGAAACCGAGGTGTCTCGACGGCGTGCGATTTCGGCGTTGGTGAAGCCGCTGGCCAGCAGGCGAAGTGCCTCCACCTGGTTCTTGGTCAATCCCGAGAGTGGGCGATCTGGCCTGAGGTCGTCACGAACCTGAGGCTTTTCGCCGAGCACGTTGTCGATCGCGTCGACTAGATATTCGGTGTTGCCAACCAGCTCTTTGCGCAAGAATCCGCAGCCGGGCGGCAGGTCTTCCATCTTTAGGCCGGCCGAGCGCAGGTCGGGAAATTTGGTTAGAAAAAGAATCGCGATGCCAGGGTGTTTCTTAGCCAGGATATGAGCGATGTCGATGCCGTTTGCGCCCGGGCCGAGGTCGATGTCTAGCAGCGCAATATCTGGGTCGAAGGCGTTGATTTGACGCTTTGCTTCGACAGCGTTGTGTGCTCGGCTGGTTACAAAATCAACCGACTCAAGTGTTTGTTCTAGCAGAGCTGAAACCAGTTGCTCGTCCTCAACAATGAGAACCCTTCTAGATCTTCCCGACATATTTCTAACCTAGGTGAAACCGGGGTCTAATCATGGTTGGGCTGGGGATATCCCCAGGCGTTTTCCGGCCAATCCGAGTTTGGTCGCAGCCATCTTTTTTGCGACCTCGATGATTTGCGCCGCCGCTGGGTCGCTCGGGTTGGCGAGCACCACGGGTGAGCCCGCATCCGAGCCTTCGCGAAGTGCAACCGAAATTGGAATCTGGCCGAGAACCGAAACCGCGGTTCCGGCGATCTTGGTCAACCGCTCGGCAACCGCCTCGCCGCCGCCTCGCCCGAACAACTCAAACTTCGAGCCATCAGGTTGCGCCAACCAGGCCATATTTTCAATCACTCCGAAAACCGATTGTCCGGTTTGCAAACCGACCGAACCCGAGCGCTCGGCCACCTCGGCTGCGGCAACCTGAGGGGTGGTGACCACAACGGTTTGGGCGGTCGGCAAAAGCTGACCAAGGCTGATTGCCACATCACCCGTGCCCGGTGGCAGGTCAACCAGCAGAAAGTCTAGGTCGCCCCAAAACACATCGCACAAAAACTGTTCGATGGCTCGGTGCAACATTGGCCCGCGCCAGGCAACGGGTTTGCTGTTTTCTAAGAACATTCCGATCGAAATGACCTTCACCCCGTTGGTCGAAACCGGGGGCAAAATCATTTCGTCGACTCGGGTCGGTCGATCGGTTAGGCCAAGTTGACCCGGAATCGAGAAACCGAAGATGTCGGCATCGACCAAACCAACTCGATAGCCCAGGTCGGCGAGAGCAACGGCGAGGTTCGCGGTCACCGATGATTTGCCGACTCCGCCCTTGCCAGAGCCAATCAGAAAGACCCGGGTCAGGGTCTCCTTGCCAAATGGGTTGAACCGCGGCGGTTTTCCGTTTCGAAGTTTTGACTTCAGCGCATCGCGCTCGACCTGTGTCATGACCCCGAGTTCAACGTCAACCGAGGTTACGCCCGAGACACCTAGAACAGCCTCGCGAGTCTCGCGTTCGATTTTTGCCGAGGCCGGGCAACCAACCACGGTTAATTTCACCTCAACCAGGGCATGGCCATCGGTTAGCGAAACCTCACCGATCATGTCGAGCTCGGTTAGTGGAAGTCTCAGCTCTGGGTCAATTACCGTGGCAAGGGCGCGACTAATCGCGTCGACGGTCATCCAGGATTTCCTTCAGCAGGTCGCGAAGTTCATCACGAACGAAGTCTTTGGTTGCCATCTCTTCCATGGCCAGACGCAAGGCAACGACCTCGCGCGCAAGGTATTCGGTGTCGGCGAGGTTGCGCTCGGCACGCTGACGGTCCTGCTCGAACTGCACGCGATCGCGGTCATCCTGGCGGTTCTGAGCCAACAGGATCAGTGGCGCTGCATAGGAAGCCTGCATCGAGAGAATCAGGGTCAGCAGGGTGAAGTTGGTGGCGCGAGGGTCGAACTGGCTATTGGCCGGCATCAGGGTGTTCCAGGTCAGCCAAATCGCCACGATGACCGTCATCCAGATGAGGAATGAACCGGTTCCCATAGCGCGCGCGAAGGCCTCGGATGCGCGACCGAAGTTCTCTTGGTCAATCGAAATCTTTGGCAGCAGGCGTCGACGCTGGCCGATCGGGGCGTCTAGGCGACCGTTTGACTTAGCCATTAGCGACCCTCCTCTCGCCAGTCGTCAGGCAGCAGGTGGTCGAGCACGTCGTCCACGGTGACCACGCCAATCAGGCGGTTTTCATCGTCGACAACTGGCAGAGCCACCAGGTTGTAGTTAGCAAAGGTTCGGTGAATCACCGAGATGTGAGTGTCTGGTTTGACCGGCTCGAGCTCTTTGTCGAGCAGGCTGCCAAGACGCTCGTGTGGCGGATAGCGCAGCAGTCGCTGGAAGTGAACCACGCCTAGATAGCGACCGGTGGCAACCTCATAGGGTGGCAGGGTCACAAACACGGATGCCGCCAATACCGGCGCCACATCCTTGCGGCGAATCAAGGCCATGGCCTCGGCCACGGTTGCATCGGCCGCACAGATGATCGGCTCGGTGGTCATCAGACCACCAGCGGTGAATTCGTCGAACTGCATGAGCATTCGGATGTCGTCGGCTTCTTCTTCATCCATGAGCTCAAGGATGGCCTCGGTGCGTTCTTCCGGCAGGTTAGCCATCAGGTCGGCCGCGTCGTCGGGCTCCATCAGGTCTAGAACCTCGGCGGCTCGCTCGTCGTCAAGCTCGGCGATGATGTCGATCTGCTCGTCTTCAGGCAGCTCTTCTAGAACATCTGCCAGACGCTCGTCATCGAGCTCTTCGGCAACCTCGATCATTCGCTCATCTGGTAGGTCTAGAAGCGCGCTGGCCAGGTCGGCAGGGCGAAGTTCAGAATAGGTTGCAATCAGTTGCTGCGCGCTTTGACCCTCTTCGGTCTTGCCCTCTTCAACGACCTGCTCCCAGGCGGCAAACAGGGTGGCTCCGCGGGCGAATGGTGAAGCAGAGGTCTTTGGGCGGCGAAGGAAAAGCTCAGAAACCACCCAGTCGCTGTTCTTGCCAAGTTCAATGGCTAGGTCATCGATGCTCGCTGAGCCGCTGCCGTCGAGCAGGCGCACCTTGCGACCCAGGATCTCTGCGATAACTCGCACCTCTTGGCCGCGCTGCGTGAAGCGGCGAAGGTCGATCAGGCCCGTGGTGATTACCTGCCCGGCATAAATCGAGGTGACTCGAGCGATCGGAACGAAAACTCGGCGACGACCGCTGATCTCGACGAGCATGCCGGTGGCCTTTGGAGCACCCGATTTACGGTACGAGACAAGAACGTCGATGACTTTTCCGACACGGTCTCCCGCTGGGTCAAAGACGCCACAGCCAGCCAATCTGGCGACAAAAACTCTCGTTGCGCTCACCCTTCAACCTTAGACGAGTGGCGAGGACCGTGCCAGAATGGATTTGTGACCAATACCCCAAGAACCTCTCGCCGCATGCCGCCATCCCTGCCAAAGGGCCAGGTGATCGGCAAGTTCACCGAATACGCCGAGGCCGTGGGCTTCGTCGACGCGCTCATCAACCACGGTTTTCCGGCCGGAGCCGTGGCAATCGTGGGCAAAGACCTGCGCACCGTGGAGCGCGTTAGAGGCAAGATGAGCTATGGACGCGTTGCCCTGAGCGGCGCAATCACCGGTTCTTGGCTCGGGCTGATAGCGAGCTTGTTCTTCGGTGGCACCGCCGACCCAAACGCAAGCCCGCTCGTTGGTTCAACCTTCTCTGCAGTCTTGATCGGCGCCGGAATCGGCATGCTCTTCAACGTCTTGCGCTTTTCGTTGCTGCGCAACCGTCACGCATTCGTCAGCCAGTCGACAGTGGTGGCGAGCAAGTATGAGGTTCAGGTTCCAGGCAACCTAGTCGAGCAGGCCGAAAAGGCCATCCTCGAGCACGAGAATCACAGCCACTAACGGTTTTTGGCTAGCCAAGCCTCTAGCTCGTCGACCTTTCGTGGCAGACCCGCGGTGAGGTTTTCGACGCCGTTTTCGGTGACCAGCACGTCATCCTCGATGCGCACTCCGATGCCTCGGAATTCTTCGGGAACCAGCAGGTCATTTTTGTGGAAGTAGAGGCCAGGCTCGATGGTGAAAATCATGCCCGGTTTTAGTTCGGCATCCATCGACATTTCTCGTCTAGCCTGAGCGCAGTCGTGCACGTCAAGGCCTAGGTGGTGACCGGTGCCGTGAACCATCCAGCGGCGGTGGTGCTGGTTTTCTGGGTTGAGCGAATCTTCCACACTGCCGGGCAAGAAGCCCCAGCCGTGGGTCTTTTCGGCGATAACTCGCATCGCGGTCGCATGCATTTCTTTAAACAGCACGCCGGGCTTTGCCATCGCGAAAACCGCGTCGGCCGCTTCGAGCACCGCCTCATAAATCTCGCGTTGAAGTGGAGAAAATTTGCCGTTGATCGGAATCGTGCGTGTGACGTCTGCCGTATAAAGGCTTTCCATCTCGACGCCGGCATCCAGCAGCAACAGCTCGCCATCGCGCACCGGTCCGTTATTGATGATCCAGTGCAGGGTGCAGGCATGCTCGCCGGCAGCCGCGATGGTCTCATAGCCGAGGTCGTGACCGTTGGCCCTGGCCTCGCTAAAGAATGCGGTCTCCACGACCCTTTCGCCGCGCGGATGCGCCTTAGCCTTGGCCAGGCTTGCCGCAACCTCCTCGAATCCCTTGATTGAAGCGGCCACGGCCTTGCGCATCTCACCGATTTCATACTCGTCTTTGACCAGTCGAAGCTCAGAGACAAATTCGGCGAGAGCCGAGTGCTTGAGGGTGATGAAGTTTCCGTCAAGCGATTCGATGAAATCCTGATATTCGCGAATCGACTTGGTCTCTAGCTGCAGCAAGCGGCTGACCTCATCGAGCGATGGGCGCTGACCGACCCAAAACTCGCCGATCGCAGAGTTGGCGAAGAACTCGGATGAATCCTTGCCCGCGGTCTCGCGCAAATAAAGCTTGCATGCGGTGCTGATGTCGCGCGCATCGATGACGAGGACCGAATCTGGAACCGTGTGGGCACCCCAACCGGTCAGGTGGGCAAATGCCGAGTGTGGGCGATAGCGATATTCGGTGTCGTTTGAACGAGTTATCGCCGGGCCTGCCTCGATCAGAATGACCTCGCCGGCAAATGCCGCGGCCACCTTGGCTCGACGTTCGGCAGCAAATCGAGCAACCGGGGATGCTGCGATCGAAGCCTCGATGTGATCGGCCCAACCGGAACCCATGTAGTCAAGGAATTGCTGGCTGGTAGGGGTGCGCGAACGATTGGCACCCGGGTCTGGTTTCACGGCGTCTTTGCTCATGGTTTCATTCTGCCATTTAGTTTGTGCCGAGTGGGCAGAGGTAATCTGGGGGAGATGATTATTGACCTGCACTCGCACTCCACTCGGTCTGACGGCAAAGAATCGCCTACCGAGGTGTTTGAGCAGGCCGCCCGCGCCGGGGTGAATATCCTGGCGCTAACCGACCACGACACCACCTCGGGCTGGATTGAGGCCGGCAAAGCGGCGAATCGACTCGGCCTTGGTTTCGTGCCCGGCATCGAGGTCACCACGCGTGCCAAGGTGCAGCGCGAAGGCCACACCAGATTTATTAGCGTGCACATGCTTGCCTATATGCCCGACCCAAATCACGCGGCACTCGCATCGGTGCTGGGCGACTCGGTGGCCACTCGCGAGACCCGTGCCCGAGCCATGGTCGACCTGCTAGCGAAAGACTTTGACATCACCTGGGATTTGGTGCTCGAGCAGCTCACCGAGGGCGCAACCATTGGGCGTCCAGCGCTCGCCGATGCCCTAGTCGCTATGGGCGTTGTCGAACACCGCAGCGAGGCCTTCGAGACGATCCTGTCAAAGCACGGCGGCTATTACATCCCTGCAGAAACCGCGGACGTGTTTGAGGCCATCACTCTGATTCGCGAAGCCGGGGGAGTTCCGGTCATTGCACACCCGCTCGGTGGAGCGCCAGACAACCTGGATCGTGGCGATCTGCCCCAGGAGCACTTCGAAAAGTTGATTGCAGGCGGTCTTGCCGGATTCGAGGTTTATCACCGCGAGGTGCCGCAGGTGGCGCGTGAGTGGCTGCTTGGGTTGGCCGCTAGACACGATCTGATTGTCACCGGTTCTAGCGACTATCACGGCGAACTTGGCAAGCCGAATCGCCTTGGTGAAAACTCAACCTCGGCGGAGATGTTTGAGCGAATTTTGGCACTTGGCACCGGCAGCAAGGCGCAGCTCTGATGCTTTAGTGGTATTCGCTTGCGCTCACCCTTTCGGGTGTTGCCCTCGGCGCAATTTGCTTTGTATTTCCGCACTGGGATTTGGCTTGGAGCGCTGCCTATTTGGCCGAACTGTTCGTGTTTTTGTCGATTCCGCTGTGGATTGTCGTTTTTGTTCGATGGTTAATGGGTAAATAATCACAAAAAAGAAAACCCCGACCAATGGCCGGGGTTTTCAAGTTTTAGGCTTGCTGGCTTCCGCCGCGAGTGCGGGTGCGGTTTCGAGTGCGCGGTGTTGCCGGGCGCTGGTGCTCGCCGCCACCGTGCGTCTCTGCCTTAGGGGTTGAACCCTGAGCTGACTTATCGGGTTTGCGGTCGCCACGGTTGCGGTCTCCGCCATTGCGGTTGCGGTCGCCGCCGCCCGAGCCGCCGCGGTTTGCGCCACCGGCACGGTTGCCTCGAGGCTTTTCGTCGTCACCAGGCTTCCAACCCTCAGGACGCTTCGACTTGGCGATGCGACCCTTGGTGCCGGCCGGAATGTTTAGGTCTTCGAAAAGGTGAGCCGAACTAGAGTAAGTCTCGGTTGGGTCAGGCTGACCGAACTCAAGAGCGGTGTTGATGTGGCCCCAGCGGGTCAGGTCTTCCCAGTCGACGAAGGTCACTGCGATGCCCAGACGACCGGCACGACCGGTCCGGCCAACTCGGTGAAGGTAAGCCTTTTCGTCCTCTGGAATCGTGTAGTTGATCACGTGGGTCACGTCGTCGACATCGATGCCTCGAGCGGCAACCTCGGTGGCAACCAGGATGTCCTTCTTGCCAGTGCGGAAGGCAATCATTGAACGCTCGCGCGCTTCCTGAGTCATATCGCCGTGCAGTGCCGTGGCGTTGAAGCCGCGGTCGACAAGCTCCTCAGAAACCTTAGAGGCCTGACGCTTGGTCTTGGTGAAGATAACGGTCTTGCCGCGACCCTCTGCCTGAAGGATGCGTCCGACCACCTCATCCTTGTCTAGTGCGTGTGCGCGATAGACGAACTGCTTGATGTCGGCTTTGGTCTGGCCCTCATCTGGGTCATTGGTGCGAATGTGCACCGGGCGGTTCTGATACTTTCGCGCCATCGTCACGATCGTGCCCGGCATGGTTGCCGAGAACAGCATGGTCTGTCGGCCATCCGGGGTGTAGGCGAAGAGGCGCTCAACATCTGGCAAGAAGCCGAGGTCGAGCATTTCGTCTGCCTCATCAAGAACCATGAAACGAATGTTTCCGAGGTCGAGAAGTTTTTGCTTCGAAAGGTCAATCAAACGACCCGGGGTTCCGACGATTACCTGAGCACCGGCATTGATCTCGGCCACCTGCTCTTCATAGGCCTTGCCACCGTAAATCGCGGCAACCATGGTTGAGCGGTTCGAAGCGGCTAGCTTCAAGTCGTCGGCAACCTGAATTGCAAGCTCGCGGGTCGGAACCACAACGAGAGCCTTGGCACCCTTTTCAGGGTCCTTGCCGAGGCTCTGAAGCAGTGGAAGGCCGAAGCCCAAAGTTTTACCGGTTCCGGTCTTGGCCTGGCCGATAACGTCTTGTCCGGTTAGTGCAACCGGGATGGCCTCTTCCTGGATTGGGAAAGGGCTGGTGATGCCTCGAGATTCGAGGGCTTCAACGATGTCTGCATCGATGCCTAATTCGGCGAAATTCAATAGTGCTCCTAAGTCTTCTTCAGTCTACTCGCCGCTTTCACATCGGGCTCGGAGATGACTATTCTTGAAGGATGTTCGATTGGTTCAAACGTCTACGCACCGGGGCTCGCAAATTGTCTTTGCCGGCTCGCGAAGAACGTGCGGCACGCAACACCGAGGCCATCGATTTGAAGCCATACACGCCTGAACCCAAGGTGTTCTTGGGCCAGTTGGCCTATCTGCAGTTGAGTCAGTTTGAAATCCTCACCAACGAGTTGAAGTTCTCGCCGAAGACCCAATACAAGGCCGAGCTCTCTGAGGCCGCCGCCAAGAGCTTTGAGAAATACCGTGCCATTTCAAAAAAGCTTGCCGGGCTGGGTGTTGACCCAACCGATGCGATGGATCCATTCGTAGAGCGAATTGAGACCTTCCACTCGCGCACCACAGGTAACAGCTGGCACGAGAGCATCATCAAGGTCTATTTGGTTTCTGGGCTCCTCGATGATTTCTATCGCCGACTGGCCGTGGGGCTTGAGCCTTCGCTTCGTGCAGACGTCGAGCGAGCGCTAAACGACAAGAAATTTGAGGCTTTCGCAAAGCGAGTGCTGCTCGAATCAATGGCCGTGGATGATCGCCTTGCCTCAAACCTTGCGCTTTGGGGTCGCCGACTGATGGGCGACGTGTTGCTCGAACTGCGCGGAGCCTTTGATAACCGCAAGCTCGCCGGTTTCCCTAAGACTAAGAAGCTAACCGCCGAAGAAGAACGCGATTTGAACCTCGCGGCTTATTCGAAGATCGAACCGTTGATTTCAGAGCTAATCGGAGCTCACACCGTGCGCATGGATGCGCTCGGCCTTACCGCTTAGCGAGCCAGCGAACGCCGACGACCATCGCAGCCGGCATTGCCAGCATGACGATAATCCAAATCCAGGCCTGGTCATAGTGCAGACCGCACCAGGTTAGAACCGCCCAGGCCAACGCGCCCTTGACCAGTGCAATTGCGCCAGGCACGAGTGAGCCGACCGCCTTGGTGTTGATGCCCAGGTATGGGGCAACTAGCCCGAGAATTGCCGCGTATACCAGGATGAATGCGAGCTCCATTAGGCGATGAACCCCACTCGACGAGCCTCCTCAGCGCCGATCTCGACATAGCCGAGCGCTTCGGTTGGAATGATGAAAAGACGACCCTTATTGTCTGAAAGCTTCAAGACCTTGGCGCCGCCCTCGAGAACTGCGGCAACCGCCGACTCTACCTCGCTTGCGGTCTGTGCCGATTCAAAACTGATTTCACGGCCGCTGTCGCGGATGCCGATTCTGATGTCCATTTGAGACCTTTCATTGTCTGTCAATAGATTACCTCGCGATGGCGAGCGCAAACAATGTCCGTGCCACAAGGTAGTTTTGACGGCATGAGTCAGTTGCGTTTTGAGCCTACGGCTACCCCCGCACGGGTGGCAACGCATAACCTTTCTGCCACTCAACTGCAGGTTTCGGTGCTCGAGTCAAACGCGATTGCAACGGTCATCGGGGCTCCCGGTGTCGGCAAAACCGAGGCGTTAAAGGCGCTGTTCTCAAATTTGGCGAAGGCCAATGGGCCATCTTCAATTCTCGTTCTTGCCGCAAACCGCGAGAGTGCCAACCAACTTCGTGACGAGCTCGCGCTTGATTTCCAAGGCGCCACGGCCGGTTCACTGGCCAGAACTTTGACCTCCTTCGCTTTCGGTGTTCTCAGACTGAAAGCGCTTCACGAGGGCAATCGCTTGCCCGAGCTGATTAGCGGCAGCGAGCAAGATCGAATCTTGGCACGGGTGATTTCTGAATTTGTGGCAGAGGGTTTGCCGGGGCCTTCAAATAATTGGCCCGAACATTTCACAAAGCAAGTGGTCGAGCTTTCAGGGTTTAGGGCCGAGCTTCGAGACTTCATCACAGTCTGTCTAGAACACGGCATCAACGTTGCAGAGCTCAGGCAGCTGGCACATTCGCACTCCAAACCCGAGTGGTCGGCCTCGGCGATGTTCTTTGAACGGTATCTCGATGCGGTCTCGAGCGATGAATATTTTGGGCGCTTTGACGCATCCTCGCTGGTGCGCATAGCGGGTCAGTGGTTGGCCAGTCAGCCGAATTGGCCGGCCGAAATCGACATGATTCAGACCATCATCGTCGACGACGCGCAAGAGCTGACTCCGGCTGCTATGCGGTTGCTGAGAACACTTGTCGGAAAGCCCAGGGGTTTGGTCCTGTTCGGTGACCCAGATGCTTCGACCCTTGGCTTCCGGGCCGCTGACCCACGCGCTATGGCAAACCTGGCCGAGGGGCTGTCTGCAGATAGGGGGCGATCGGTGCAGTCGATCGTCTTGGAGCCGAATTTTGAGCCAAGGTCAGCAGGCCTCTCAGCAGTGCTGTCTCGAGTCAATCGCCAAATCGACACGGCAAGAGCCGGTCGCCAGCGCAGGAGCCTCGTCATGGGTGCTAACCCCAAAGAGTCGCAGAAAGATTTGCAGAAAGTTTCACAGCAAAATCCGACTGGGCACCCGGGTGCCGAGGTTCATGTCTTTGGGCAAAACACCGAGGAACTCGCTTGGCTGGCCCGCAATCTCCGTGAACTGCACATTTTCGAGGGGTTCCGCTGGTCTGACTTGGCCGTGGTTGCGCGTTCTCGGCAAGACCTAGAAAACCTGGCCATTTCCTTGGCAAACGAATCAGTCCCGGTTCAAATTCTTGGTGCCCAGGCTCCACTTCTAGATGAGTTTGCCTCCAGAAGCCTGCTGGTGCTGGCAGATCTAGCCCTAAATCCGCGACAAATAGAATCCGGTTTTGCTGTTGAGCTTCTCACCTCGGTGTTTGCTGGGCTGGATGCACTCGGAATTCGTCGCCTGCGAAGGGCACTTCGCCGAGAGGAGCTTCTGGCCGAAGGCACTCGAAACAGCGACGAACTTCTCGTGGCTATCTTCGAAGCCCCCGGGTCGCTAGCCACTGTTCGAGGCACTGAGGCAAGAAAAGCCGAAAAATTTGTTGGTTTGTTGCACGAGGCAATCGCGATTGGCGCCGATGCAGGTCGAAGCATAGAAGATCTGCTTTGGCACCTTTGGTCGAGCAGCGGCCTAGCCAATAGCTGGCAGGTTCTGGCCAGCGGAGTCGGTGAAGTCGCCTTGCAGGCAAACCGTGATCTAGATTCGGTGGTTGCCCTGTTCGCCGCTGCTAACCGATTTGCGGAGCGCAACCCAAACGGCGACCCGCGAGAATTTGTTGCCCAGCAGCTTTCGCTCGGGCTTCCCGAAGACACTCTTGCACTCAATGACTCTTTTGCAAACCGTGTCACCTTGGCCACCCCATCGGGGCTAATCGGTCGCAGATTCAAAGTCGTCGCTCTACCGTTGCTCATCGAGGGCGTTTGGCCAAATCTGAAGCCGCGTTCATCACTTCTCGGCGCATCCCTGCTCGATGGCTTGCTCACCGGTCGCCTCGATGAAGTCAGCAAGGCGACCAAATCCGAACTTCCCGACGAACTACGAATGCTTTACAAGGCAATCGGCGCCGCCACCAATCGAATCTTGGTTTCTGCCACCGATTCGGAGGATGAGCAGATTTCGCAGTTCATCGGTTTGATCAACGGTGAAATTCCGCCTCGCGAAGCGTTCAGCGGTTCCCAGTTGACCCTGCGAGGCCTAGCCGGAAGCCTGCGTCGAACTCTGGCCCGCACCAACGACCTGAACGAGCTTGATTCGGCTGCTCTTGGCTTAGCTAGGCTTGCGGCTGCCGGAGTCAGCGGAGCCCACCCAGACAGCTGGTATGGCATGTTGGCGCTGTCCACGAACGAACCTCTGGTTGACTTCGAAGATCCTGAGGCCCAGGTCTGGCTGAGGCCATCTCAACTCGAAAATTTTGCCAAGTGCCCGCTGCACTGGTTCCTGAATGCTCATGGCGGCTCCGACAGCACATTCTCGGCAAACCTTGGTTCGCTGGTGCATAAGGCATTGGAACTGGGTGTCGACATGAACGAAGACTCGCTTTGGGGGCTGGTCGAATCAAAGTGGCACACGCTTAGCTTTGAATCGGCCTGGCTCGAGGAGGCTGGCGAGCGCAAGGCAAAACGCATGATTGCCAACATGGTTCAATACCTAAGAAAATTTGAAACCGAGGGTGCCGCTGTCATCGGTCGAGAAGTGAACTTCGAATTTGAAACCGGTCGAGCAAGGGTGCGAGGTCAGGTCGATCGCCTTGAGCTTTACCCGGATGGTCGCGTCATGATTGTCGACCTCAAGACCGGGTCAAAAGCATTCAGCGCTGAAGAGGCACGAACTCACGCGCAGCTGGGGCTCTATCAACTTGCCTTTGAAAACGGCGCTTTTGCCGATTTGCCGGGAATCGAGGCTGACACCGAATTGGCCGGAGCCAAACTTTTGCTGGTAGGCACCTCAAGCAAACCAGTCGAGCGCACTCAGCCTGCCTTGTCAGAATCACCGGAAACCAAACTTGAAATCAGTCAACTTGTCGAGGCTGCGATTTCGGGCATGGCCATGACCGACCGCATTTTTGTCGCCGAGGTCGATTCGCACTGCAACAATTCGAATGAGTTTGGAAGTTGCCAAATCCACCTAACCAAGGCGGTGTCTTATGGCGGTTGACGTGAAGTTTTCGGCAAACCAGGTCTATTCGGTCATTCGGCAGCATCTGCTGACCGATGAACAAGAGGCTGCGGTTCAAAATGCGCCGATCGATTCGCCATCGCTAGTGGTCGCAGGCGCAGGCAGTGGCAAAACCGAGTTAATGGCAGTTCGGGTGTTGTGGTTAGTGGCCAATGGGTTTGCTAGGCCAGAGCAGATCCTGGGTCTCACCTTCACTCGCAAGGCTGCCGCCGAGCTGTCGAAGCGAATTTATGAAAGCCTGTTGAAGCTTCGAGACAGCGAGTTTTGGCCCGAGGATCTAGAGTACGATTTCTCACCCCCGAACATTTCCACCTACAACGCCTATGCAAACTCATTGTTTCGAGACTTTGCGCTGGCAATTGGCTACGAGCCCGAGGCTGCGCTGCTCACCGAGGCAGCGGCCTTTCAGCTGGCGCGCGAGGTGGTGATTCGGCAGGGCTCTGATATCGACGGTCGCCTGACCGATTTAGACATCAACCTAAATCCTCTGATTGAGGCGGTTTTGGCGTTGGCTCAGGAGATGAATGACAACATAGTCGAGGCCGGCCAGGTTGAGACGTTTATCGAAGGAGTCCTCGCGCGTCTGAGCGATCTGCCAAAGAAATCAGGCTCCACCGACCTTACCCAATTCGCCTACATGGCCGACATCCTGAAGCCCATTGTTTCGACACCAACGATTGCCAAACTCGCCCAGGGTTACATAGAAGAGAAAAGGCGCCAGGGTTACGTCGATTACAGCGACCAGGTGGCTCTTGCCGAGCGTGCGGTTCGTCAGATACCAGCGGTTCGTGAACGCGAAAGGGAAACCTACCGTCAGATTTTGCTCGATGAATATCAAGACACTTCCTATCTGCAAACTCGACTGCTAAAAAATCTCTTCGCCGGCTGCTCGGTTTTTGCCGTGGGCGACCCGAACCAATCGATCTATGGCTGGCGAGGTGCCAGCGCCTCGAACCTTTCGCAGTTTCACAAAGATTTTGAGTCTGGTGCAAAAGCCGCGGATTTCACGCTTTCGGTGTCGTGGCGAAATCCATCAAGTGTCCTCGAACTTGCCAATCGCCTAACGGGCGATCTGAGAGTCGTGACGCTCAAGGCCAAAGACGGTGCCGACGCGGGTCGAATCGAGGTTAATTTCGAGCAAGACGTCGCCGGGGAGGCGAGCGTCGTGGCCGACTGGTTTAAAACCAAGATGCAAGGTGACTCGACCGGGGCCTTGTTGTTGCGCAAGCGCAGCCAAATGCCCTTGTTCGTCGATGCCATGCAGTCGGTGGGGTTAGATGTCGAAGTCGTCGGTTTAGGCGGCCTGTTGGAGATGCCAGAGGTAGTCGACCTGGTTAGCGCTCTTCGGGTGATTCACTACCCAGAAGCTGGTTCACAACTGATTCGACTGCTCACTGGGCCGCGCTGGCGCATTGGAGCCAAGGATATTGAGCGTTTGCACCGTTATGCGAGCAGATTGGCTAAGCCTTCCGAAGATGAGCAAAACGCTCGCGAAAGCCTCGCCGCCGAAGATGCGGTCTCGATTGTCGATGCTCTCGATCTGCTGCTCGAAGAAAGGGATCCCGAGAAAATAGGCTTCAGTGATCAGGGTCTGCCTCGGTTGCGAGACGCTGCACAAACCCTCAGGAATTTCCGTCGCCGAACCGGCATGACTTTAGTCGAGTTCGTCAGGGTGGTCGAACAGGAACTTTGGCTAGACATCGAGGTTTGCGCCAACCCTCGACGTAAGAACCCGATGGCTCATCTGAACGCGTTTGCCTCAATCGTGGCAAATTACGCCGGCAGCAACCACAGGCCTAACCTCGGGGCATTTCTTGAGTGGCTGGAATTCGCAGACGAACGCGAAAGATTTGAAGTGCCGAATGCAAACCCGGAAAAGGGTGTGGTTCAGGTGCTAACTATTCACGCGGCCAAGGGGCTCGAATGGGACAACGTTTGCGTTGCGAATCTTGTTGAGGGTGATTTCCCGGGTGAGGGCAGGGGAGGAATTGGTTGGCTCAGCCTGGGCCGCTTGCCATACCCGCTGCGCGGTGACAGCGAATCACTGCCGGTTTGGGATCTCACCGGAGTCCAATCTCAGCCCGAGGCCAAACAATCGCATGAGAATTTCAAGTCCTCGGTGAAGCAACATCAGCTTCTCGAAGAATTGCGACTAATCTACGTCGCGGTCACCCGCCCGAAGTCAGAGCTCCTCTTGACCGGCTCATTCTGGAAGTCATCGAATAAGAAGCCGCGAGCGGCGTCACGCTTCTTGTTGACGGCGCTTGAACTCGAGCAATTCGCTGACTTTGAGTTGCCAGAGCTCGAGGCCGAAGAAAATCCCTTGGCCGTCGAAAAGAAATTCGAGAGTTGGCCGCTGGATCCTCTCGGGGAGCGGCATCGTTCGGTGGTTGAGGCAGCCCGAGACCGCACCCTGCAGGCAATCGACAAACTAGCGGTTGAAAGCGAGGGCATTGCGCTCGGCGACAAAATCCAATCGCATATCGACCTTCTGATAGCCGAGCGAGATGAGGCGCTCGGCGGCAACACAATCGTGAGGCTTCCGGTGCGTGTGCCAGCCTCGAGATTCAAAGATTTCATTTCCGATTTGCCATCGGTGCTTGCTAGATATCATCGGCCGATGCCGCAGCAGCCCTATAAGCAGACCAGAACCGGAACACTTTTTCACAGCTGGGTTGAAGCCAGGTTCGGCGCCCGAGAGTTGCTCGATGATCAACACGAGGGCAACGAGATATCTGAGCTGGATGGTCTAGACATAGATCAGCTCAAGGCAAACTTCGAGGCCTCCCGGTGGGCCAACCTCGTGCCGCTGGAAATTGAACGTGAGATTCAACTCACGATCGAGGCAAACACCTTTATCTGCAAAATTGACGCCGTGTTCAAAACAGAAAATGGCGTCGAAGTTATCGACTGGAAGACTGGCAAGAAGCCTAAAGACAAGCAAGATGCAGAGCTTAGAGCACTTCAGCTATCACTTTATCGACTTGCCTATTCGCGGTTCAGCGGTGTTCCGATTGAACAAATCGAAGCAAGTTTTTACTTCGTAGCCGATGACGCAGAGGTGAAACCCGAGCGGCTTTTCGACGAGAGTGAATTGCTAGATTTGTGGCGCAAGACCCTTTAGAAAAGTTCGTTGTCAGACTTGGCCGGAAGCTCGATTGGCTTGGTTTTGTCGTCGATGTAAGCGGCTCGAGATTCCGCAGAATCTTCGGCGGCTGACTCATCGAGTTCTTGGTCTTCCGCGATGACATCTATCGGGGCAGTTTCCAGCGACACCGTGATGAACTCATCGTCTTCATCCGGCTCGCTTGCCTGGGTGACCTCGATAACCTCGTTGATTTCGATAATTTCGAATTCTTCCGAGTTGTCGAGTTCGACCATCGGAGCCTCGGCAATGGGCTCGGAGATGATTGGGGCGATTGGGGCGGCGGTGAGACGGCCAATTGCACCGGCCTCGATGTCTTGAGCCAAGGTGGTAAGCATTTCAACGGCATCGTCGATGATTGACTGATCACCCTTGTTCACACCGTGCATCAACCAGCGAGCTCGTTCGAACTCGCTGTAAAGCACAGCGCGCTGGCGAATCGAAGCATCGGCTCCCGGGCGGTTGGCTAGATAAACCGCTAGCACTGCATCTGCGAATGGGTCGTTTTCAGAACCCAAAATCCAGGCTAGGTCTTCGGCAGGGTCACTTATTTTCAAGCTGCTCCAGGCAAGCACGCCGGCAACGGTTAGCCCGTTTTCTTCAAGCACGGTGTCGCCATTGAGTGCCCCGTGGACAACCGATGGCTGAAAGCGGAAAATGCTAACGTCTTCGAGCACCGATTCCCAACGAGAGAGCAAGATCGGAGGCACCTTGCCGGTGGCGGCAAATCTGTCTAGCTCGGCAGTGCGCGCGCGCAGGATGTCTTCTGGCTGAAACTCTGCAAGGTGAGCGTTTTCTACGACCGAAAGCGGCAACTTGTGAATAGCCGCGATCGCCAAACCGATGTTGCGAGCCAGGTCAGAATCTCCGCGAACCGAAGAAACGTCAATCGGGCTGCCATAGACAAAGTCAAAAATAAGCGCTCGGGCGCCCTTGTCATCCTTGGTCTCACCAATCAGGTTGGTGATCTTGAACGGCAGAGCCTCGCGCCCGGTGGTGCCAATCGCACGCAGCGCCTGGAGTTCAACCTCTTGCTCGGTTCCGGCCGACTGGGTGTTAGCGATGCGAACCACATAGTGTTCACCCGAAGTCGCGGTCAAAAGCGCGGTGTCAAATGCGCCGTCTGTGCCTGCGTTTAGGCTCTTCACCTGAACGAAATCGAGGTGACGAACAGCGTCCTTAGCTAGCGCAGCTAAAATCAAGGGAGATTTGGCCATGTATTTCAGGGTAGACAATACCTAGGCAATCCCACTGCACCGCCACACCCCGACGAAGGAAGTCAAGATGCACGAACCGCTCAGTCTTCCGCTGGCACGATCTGCCGTTGACCGCGATAATGCGCTTCGCACAACCCCTCAACTCTTGAACCAGCTCTGGCAAGATGATGCCGTCCGAGTCCTAGTTCTCTGGGATGGCAAGACACTGCTGGAAGGCTCGGCTGGGGCTCCTAGCCCGCAGTTGAGGCTCTTGGCAACTAGGGATTTAGATTCGATTCGTGCCGCCGGAAGCGTTGAAATTGAGGCCTATCTGGGCTTCACAATTGAAGCCGAAGGGCAAATCGCCGCAAATACCCGGATCCTCCTTGCCGCGGTTGACACCGCCGGGGCGATGGAAGTCGAGAGCGATCCAGAGTTCTGGCATGGCCTAAGAAAAACCGGCGCCGGCCTGAGCGCGCGCGATGCTGGGCTCTATGCCGAGGCATTAGCGCTGACCAATTGGCACCAAACTCACCTCTATTGCCCTCGCTGCGGTGAGGCTACCCAGGTGATTCAGGCGGGTTGGGTGCGCGATTGTCCCGTCGATGGTCACCAGATTTTTCCGCGCACCGACCCGGCGATCATCGTCAGCGTCATTGATGATCAAGATCGTATTTTGCTGGGTTCACAGGGCGTGTGGGAAGAAAATCGTTGGTCGGTTCTGGCTGGCTTTGTCGAGCCGGGCGAATCGCTTGCCGCCGCGGTTGCGCGCGAGGTCTTCGAGGAATCCGGGGTTCGCGTAATCGCACCGGAATATCTGGGCAGCCAATCCTGGCCCTTCCCATATTCGCTGATGGTGGGATTCACCGCGAAAGTGGATCCGGCACATCGAGATCTCGAACTGACCCCAGATGGTGAAGAGATTGAAAAACTTCGCTGGTTTAGTCGCGAAGAAATAGCTGCCGAACGTGACCAGCTGCTCTTGCCTGGCAAACTTTCGATCGCCGGCGCGCTTATCGAACACTGGTATGGGGGTCCGCTTGGATCCTGAGTCGCTTCTAGACAATCTGGACCCTGAACAGCAGGAGGCTGCTCGTTCACTGGTCGGGCCGACCTGCATCCTAGCCGGAGCTGGAACGGGCAAAACCAGAACCGTGACGCATCGCATTGCCTATGGCATCGCCAAGGGTTATTACGCGGCAAACCGAGTGCTCGCTCTGACCTACACCAACCGAGCCGCGGGGGAGTTGCGCGCCCGCCTCAGGCAACTGGGCATCGGAGCCGTTTCGGTTAAGACATTCCACGCCGCGGCTTTGGCGCAGCTGGAGTATTTTTGGCCTCAATTTGCCGGGGTGCCCGCTCCGAGTGTTCTCGAATCGAAGGCTTCGCTGATTGCCAAGGTCGCCGAGGCGCAGAAAATTCGACTCGACGCAGCTGGGGTCAGAGAGCTTGCCTCAGAGATAGAGTGGCGCAAATTTTCGATGCTGAGCATGGAAGAATATGCCACCCAAAGCGCAAACCGCCCCAAGGTTGCCGGGTTGAGTGCGGCCAAGAACATCGAGATTCAGCAGGCCTACGAAGATGCCAAGATCAAGGCGCAGCGAATTGACTGGGAGGATGTGCTGGTTCTAACCCTGGGCATGCTTCGAGCCGAACCGCGCGCTCTTGCCCACGTTCACCAGCAATACCGGTTCTTTACGGTTGACGAATATCAGGATATTTCACCGCTTCAACACGCTCTGCTTGATGCTTGGCTCGGTGAGCGGAATGACCTCTGTGTGGTCGGTGACCCAAACCAGACCATCTATTCGTTCACCGGTGCGAGCAGCAGCTATTTGCAGAATTTTGACAAAACCTACCCCGACGCGAATGTCATTCAACTCACCCGCAACTACCGCTCAACTCAGCAAATCGTGAATTTTGCCAATCGACTAACCGAAGATTCGGGTTTCGTCGAGCCGCTTCAGTCGCTAGGCGAGGTTGGCCTTGCGCCAAGAGTAATTTCGTTTGCCAACATCCAGGATGAGTGTGCCTACGTTGCCTCATCGATAAAGAACAAGATTGACCAGGGCGTCAAGGCAAGCGAAATTGCCGTGCTTTATAGAGTCAACGGCCAGTCGGAGGCCATCGAGAACGCCCTAGCTCAAAATGGAATTGACTACCAGGTGCGTGGCGGAGAGCGCTTCTTCAATCGAGTCGAAATTCAGGCGGCAATTAGAGCCATTCGGGCCGAGGCATCTTCGCCGAGCGATAAACCGGTCTTTCAAGTGGTTTCAGAAATCTGCCGTTCGTTGGGCTGGCAAACCCAGGCGCCAACCGAACCGGGGTTGCTGCGCGACAAGTGGGAATCGCTCAATTCTTTGATCGCCATCACGGATGAGTTGCCCGCCGGGGCAACCGTCGCCGATTTCGCTGCCGAATTGGAGGAGCGTCAAAGGTCACAGCATGAGCCGGTTAAAGCAGCCGTGACGCTGTCGACAATCCATGCCGCAAAGGGGCTCGAATGGCAGGTAGTTCACTTGATCGGCCTAACCGAGGGTTACCTACCGATCAGCTACGCGCAGACCGAGGCCGAGGTGCGAGAAGAAAAGCGCCTTCTCTACGTGGGTCTGACCCGAGCAAAGCGCGAGTTGGCGATCACCTGGGCCAAGCGTGACGTCACTTCGACCCGCGACCGCGAACCCTCGCGCTTTTTGAATCAACTGCTAGCCCGAGGTTAGCCGGCAACTGCAAGTCGAATGCGGCTGCCAGTTCCACTCGAGAATGCGCCCACTGGTCGAATCTAATCGATAGCCGGTTAACTCATTTTCGGTAGGTGAAAACCCGCCGACATGGTCTAGGTGGCCAAGGATTTTCTTGATCGCCAAGCCAGCACAAAACAGCCGCCCAGCAACATCATCCAAGCGATCGCCATTGGTGATCAACTGGCTGGCAACCACCGGCCAGCTCTGGTCTTCGGCGGTTCTAGCCTGCTCTAGACAGAAGAGACAGGGTCCTAATCCTGGAATCACGAGCGGGCTCAGTGACGCGAATTCAACCTCGAAAACCAGCGCAAGATGTGGAACATCTCGATTGAGCCACTGGCTGTAGCGGTTTGGCTGGATTGCCTGCTGGCCGATTATCACAGCGAGGTCTATCGAATCCAGCGTTTTTAGGTGTGCACCGTCGATGACATCGAGTTGGTTGGGTGAACTCGCCAGCATCGCTCTAAGCGCAGCGGTCTTGGACTTGCCAAGCAGTTGACTGGGGTAGGCGTTTGGCCCGAGGTCTCGTTGACTCACCAACGAATGATCGTGACTGACTAGGCGACCGACTCCGGCCGAGGCGAGACCCAGGGCAATGGTCAGCCCGGCAGCCCCGAGATCATCAACGTGAACCGTGCGGAATTTGCGCTCGAGAAGCACCGGCTCACCATCGCTCGAATGCGACAGACTGGCTCGAATGATCTCGGCAAATGCCGCGGCCACCAGGTCTTGGCTAAGCGGCTCGCGCAGGGGAGCCGTGTTAGTCAACATCAACGGTCTTAGTGAATCGACCATCGGAAAACCGTCATCGGATTTGACTCCCAGATCGGCAAGCAGACCGGGCAGTTGTTTGTCGGCGATGCCTCGATAGAGTGCCGCGATCAGTCGCTCTTGCGCGGGTGATAGTCCATCGAAAACAACCCGCTTGCTGCCGGCGCCAATTTGGAGGCTATTTAGGTCGCGCCAGAAGGCATTTTGGTGAGGGTTGATTCGCAACATCCATGAATTGAAGCAAATCGGTCAGAAATCGAACCAAGTTATCCCCAGGGCTCGGTTCTATTCACCAAGAAGTTCACGCAAGGCCTGATCAAGATCATCGCCCTGAGCTTGGTTTCCATTTAATTTGCTGATCAGGTTGCTTGGGTCGACCAGGTCGGCCTCGGTCGGCACGAGGTCTGGGTGGTCCCAAAGGGCATCGCGTTTTTCGACGCCTGTTTCTAATCCGATTCGGCGCCACATCGCCGCGGCCTCGCGCAGTTTTCTAGGTCGAAGCTCAAGGCCAACAATCGTGCCAAAGGTTTGTTCGGCAGGCCCGCCGGTCGCACGTCGGCGACGCACGGCCTCGGCGATTGCGGCCGCCTTCGGCAAAAGCCGAGTTGCCTCCTCGGTAACCACGTCGACCCAACCCTCGATCAAGGCAAGCATGGTTTCGATGCGATCGAGCGCCAACTGTTGCTCTTCAGATCGAGCGGCGATGAATGCGCCAGTCTCGAGGGCGCGCTTGAGTTCATCCGGGTTCGTCGCGTTAAAGTCCTCGGCAATTTCATTGATGCGATCATTGTCGATGGTGATTCCGCTGGCATAGTTTGAAATTTGGCCGACAATCGCGTCGCGCAACCATTTGCTGTGCTTGAACAGTCTGGTGTGAGCCATTTCTCGGATGCCAAGAAAAATGTATGCCTGGTCGGCCTCGAGTTCTAGCCCCGCGACAAACGATTCCAGGTTCTGAGGCACGAAAGCGGCGCGCTGGTCTTGAAAAATCGGCAGGCCGATGTCGCCACCCGAAATCACCTCGGCAGAGAGTTTCCCGAGAGCCTGCCCAAGTTGCATGGCGAACAGGGCTCCGCCGGCAGACCTCATCAAACCGCTCGCGTTTCCGAGAATCGAAGCTAGTTCTTCGGGAGCGTTTTCCTTAAGGTTCTGAGCCAAGGCCTCGCTCATGCGGTTGGCGACCGGAGCTGCCAGTGCCTCGAATAGTGGCATCGCATCTGCGACCCAGAGCTCGCGGGTTAGGAGCTTCGGTTCGTTGTTCAAGCCCGGCATCGATGTGGCCTGGTCGAGCCAGAGCGTTCCGATCGCCAGTGCATCACGGATTGCTTTGCGGTTGTCATCGCTGACCCCGAGTGCGCCTTCACGCGCGATCGCTCGGGCTTGATCGGTGGCTAGCTTCCAATTGACCGAACCATCCTGGTTGTCGGCTCCGCCGAGTGCGGTTTGCAGTTGCTCGACCATCTTGGCAATCAACGCAGGGTCATTCGGCAATCCAGCCGCAGCCGCGAGTTCGGCGGCATCGCCACCCTTGCCCGCCATGAAGTCCTTGAGGAACTTTTCGAAATCTTCTGGGTTCATGTTTCAACGCTAGACCGAGGTTCCTGTGAACTCCCAGAGATTCACAACATTATTGACCGATGTTCGCCCAAAGCGTGGAGGCAGTTCGAACCGGCGATGAGTCATTGTCCGCTTGTCCGCATAGGCTTAACTCGATGTCAACTAAGTCTCGCGCCCGCAAACTTGCGGGCATAGGTTTCTTGGCCCTATTCATGGGTTGCCTTTTTGCGCTGGTTTTCTTGCCGACGCCATACGTGATCGAGCAGCCTGGCCCGGTCTTTAACGTGCTTGGTGCCAATGATGGCAAGCAGGTCATCACTATTCAGGGTGCAAGCTCTTACCCAACCACCGGAAAACTCGATGTGCTCACGGTGAGTGTGCTCGGCAATCGAGAGAACACCCCTAGCTGGCTCGAGCTGGCTTGGGCCTCAATTGACCCTGCGCAGGCGGTAGTGCCGCTCGATCTCATGTATCCACCATCGGTGAGCACCACGCAGGTTCAGGCCGCCGACAACGCGATGATGCAAGAGTCGCAGCAAGATGCTGTCGCGGCTGCCCTGATCGACTTGGGTTACACCGTTCCAGCCAAGGTTTATGTCAACCAGGTGAGCGCCAAGAGCCCTTCAACCGGCAAGCTAGCGGCTAACGATTTCGTGTTGAAAATCAACAACCTGGTGGTCAAGAATGTTGACCAGATGCGAACGCTAATCAATCAAGAGGCACCAAAGGGCCCGCTGCAGGTCGAAATCTCGCGAGATGGAAAAACCGCGGTCGAGACCATTTCTGCCACCAAAGCCACGGATGGAAAATATCGCCTCGGCATCCTTGCCGGCTATAAATACGATTTCCCGATCAACGTTCACCTCCAACTTAGCAATGTCGGTGGCCCGAGCGGTGGAATGATGTTTGCGCTTGGCATCATTGACCGCCTCACCCCCGGGCAGTTGACCGGTGGCAAGCACATCGCCGGCACCGGCACGATTGACCCGTCTGGCAATGTTGGGCCGATCGGAGGAATCCGCCACAAGCTTTATGGCGCCTCCCGCGCCGGAGCAACCATATTCCTGGCGCCGGCGTCGAACTGTGACGAAGTTGTTGGCCACGTGCCGCCAGGTTTGAGCGTCGTCAAAGTTTCCACCTTGGCCGAGGCTAAGGCCGATCTCGAAAAGATTTCCACCGGAACCAATCCGGCGACTTTACCAACCTGCACTGCCAAATAACGAAGGAAACGATGAGCAACGCAACCGCTTCGACGCGAAGACTGACTCCATTTCGCCTGTCACTTCTGATTGTGGTTTTGCTACTGGTCGGCTTCGCCGGCTATTCGAGTGTCTTAACCGACTTCCTTTGGTTCGATCAGCTCGGCTTTTCGAGCGTCTTCATCACGCAAATTCTTGCGCAGGCTGCGATGTTCGTTGCCGGTGCCTTGGTTTTGGGCGGTCTCTCGGGGCTGAGCCTATTCTTCGCCTACCGCAGCCGACCAATTTACCTGAAGTTCCCAGACCAGAATGACCCGTTCGGCGCCTACCGACAGCTGATCGAACAGTTGCGCAAGGGCGTATTGGTTGGTCTTCCGATCTTGCTCGGAATCTTCGGCGGTGTCGCTTCGATTTCCAAGTGGGATACCTTCATCGCCTGGTTCAACCGCACTTATACCGGCCAAGTGGATCCACAATTCCACCTGGATATTTCCTTCTACTTCTTTGACCTGCCGTTCCTAACCGCGGTGGTTTCTTACGCTTCGGCTGCCGTATTAATTTCGGGTTTGCTGGCCGCCTTCGTGCACACAGTCTTCGGAGGAATTCGTTTCAACGGCCGTCGATCAAGCATCAGCAAGCCGGCCCGAATTCAAATTTCGATCATGGCAGCGCTCTACCTTGCGATTCAGGGCGCCAGCCTGTGGCTTGACCAGTACAAGACCATGACCAGCGCCACTGGCCTCTATACCGGGGCAACCTACTCCGATGTGAACGCCGTGATTCCTGGCTTCCAGATCTTGGCCATGATTTCTGCGGTGGTCGCGATCACCTTCCTGTTCACCGCATTCATCGGCAGGTGGCGCCTGCCAATCATGGCCACGGCGCTCATGGTGGTTAGCTCGATCATTCTCGGCGGCGTCTATCCGTGGGTGGTTCAGACCTTCCAGGTCGGCCCAAACGAACGAACTCTCGAATCGATGTATATCGACCGAAACATCGAGGCAACGCGCAAGGCCTATGGCCTAGATCAGGTTGAAAACCAGGATTACCAGGCGACAACCAGCGCAACCGCCGGTGCGCTCAGGGCCGACGCCGAGACCACGGCGAATATCAGAATCATCGATCCAACTCTGGTTAGCGCCTCGTTCCGCCAGCTCGAGCAGTTCCAGCAGTACTACAACTTCGAAAACCACCTCGATGTCGACCGGTATTCGCTGAATGGCAAGACCCAAGACACCGTCATCGCGGTTCGCGAGCTAAACCAGGCCGGCCTTGGCAGCGCTCAATCTTGGTATAACAATGCGATCGTTTACACCCACGGATACGGAGTCGTCGCTGCCTATGGCAACCAGGCAAGCACCGATGGTCAGCCGGTTTTCTTGCAGTCTGGCATTCCATCCAAGGGAGCACTAGGCGGCTATGAGCCGCGAATCTACTTCGGTGAAAATTCGCCAACCTATTCCATCGTTGGCTCTCCGGCTTCGTCGAAGCCTCGCGAGTTCGATTATTCTGCCGGAAATTCCGAGGCAGATCAGACCTACACGACCTTCACCGGCAACGGCGGGCCGACACTTGGCAACTTGATTACACGTTTGGCCTACGCTCTGAAATTCCAGAGCGAGCAGATCCTGCTTTCGGATGCTGTGAATGACAAGTCGCAAATCTTGTATAAGCGAAACCCGATTGACCGAGTCAAGGCAGTTGCCCCATATCTGACTCTCGACAGCGACGCTTATCCGGCCGTGGTGGATGGGCGAGTCCAGTGGATCATCGACGGTTACACCACCTCAGCCAACTATCCATATTCTCGTGCCGAAAACTTCAGCTCCTCGATTGCCGACACCTCGACCACCAGCGCGGTAACCCGAGGTTCGATTAACTACATTCGCAACTCGGTGAAGGCCACGGTTGATGCCTATTCGGGCGCGGTGAAGCTGTATGCCTGGGACACCAAGGATCCGATCCTAAAGACCTGGTCTAAGGTCTACCCAGGCACCCTGCACCCGATCAGTGAGATGTCGGGGGCTTTGCTCAGCCACGTGCGTTACCCGGCTGACCTGTTCAAAATGCAGCGCGCGATTCTCGGCAGCTATCACGTGACCGACGCTGGTTCGTTCTATTCGCAGCAGGACGCCTGGATGACCCCGAATGACCCGGTTGGTGTCACCACAACCAGCACCGGCACCTTGCAACCACCGTATTACCTGACGATGCAGGTGCCTGGAACCGAGAAGCCAGCCTTCTCGATTTACAGCACATTCATCCCGAGATCCACGGGTGAGTCAAGCCGAAACGTGCTGCGCGGATACCTCGTTGCCGATTCAGATGCCGGTTCGGTTGCCGGTCAGGTCTCGCCGAGCTATGGCAAATTGCGACTTTTGACTCTGCCGAAAGCGCTTAATGTGCCGGGGCCGGGCTTGGTGCAAAACAACTTCAACGCCGACTCGGAGGTTTCGCGCCTGCTCAATATCTTGAGACAGGGTTCGACAACAGTGCTCAACGGAAACTTGCTGACGCTGCCGGTCGGTGGCGGGTTGCTCTATGTGCAACCGGTTTACATCAAGTCGACGGGTGAGACCAGCTACCCGCTATTGAAGAAGGTACTGGTTGCCTTTGGCGACAAGATTGCCTTCGAAGACACGCTGTCTGGTGCCCTGGATTCGTTGTTCGGAGGCAATTCGGGCGCCTCGGCTGGTCCGATGCCAACGACGCCGACCACCCCGGGAAAGCCTTCGGCGACAGCGCCGAGCGCGGCCTTGAAGTTGGCACTCGAACAGGCTCGCCAGGCAATGGTCGACAAACAGAACGCAATGGCAAGTGGAGACTGGGCGGCCTATGGAAAGGCCGAGAAGGCGCTCAAGGCGGCAATCGATGCCGCTCTGGCAGCGGCCAAGTAGGTTCGCTTCTCGGTCAAATAGGTGCTACACTTAGAACTTCGCCGCGGGGTGGAGCAGTTCGGTAGCTCGCCGGGCTCATAACCCGGAGGTCGTAGGTTCAAATCCTGCCCCCGCAACTAGATAGACATCGCTAGCGGTGAAAAAACCCGGCCCATTATTTGGGCCGGGTTTTCTATTTGTTGATAACTCTGGTGGCTGCCGGTTGGTTTCCCTAACCTTCACGAATGCGTTTACAAAATAGGCAACGAACCCTTGCCCTAGCCGGCGCCTTGCTCGCGTTGGCCTTCGTTCAATTCACTCCTAGGCAGGCATGGGCCTGTTCTGCGGGCGGAACCTCAGGTTTCAACGTGGCAGCTCAAAACAGCGGTTCGGCGTTGACGGTCTGCGCCAAGTCGGTGCTGCCGACAAGATCAGTGACTCAAATTAATTCGTCTGCCCCTAAGCCTGCGCCAAAGCCGGCGCCCAAGCCAGCCCCGGTGCTGGTTGCCAAGCCGAAACCAACTGTGACAGCCAAACCCGCCCCGTCACCAACCAGCTCGGTCAGTCTGATCACATCGATAAAGGTCGGTGTGCCGGTGGCTTTGCAAAAGCCCGTGATCAAGACACCGAGCAAAACTGTCACGCCGGTGGTTCAAAAACCTCCGGTTTCGAACGTAAAAACCACGACTCCTGTCGTTCAAAGTGGAACCTCAACCTCACTCGGAGCCGTGACCTTCAGCCCAACACCGCTGAGCATCTCGGCGAGTTCGACGAGCGTTAGCTCTGGTGACCTCGTGGCGTTTTCAACCAATGCGATCACCCATTACAAAACCGCTCTTTTGCTGGGTAAATCTACCGAGGTGAAATTCGTTCCGAGCCAGTGGAACTGGTCTTTCGGCGATGGCTCGACCATCGGCACCGCCGGAGCTACCCACAACTTTTTTGGCACTGGGTCTGAGATAGTGCGCGCTTCGGTTAGCTATTCGGTGAGTTATCAGGTTTCCGGAACCACAGCCTGGGTCGACTCGGGAACAATCAGCGTTGCCGATCAAATAGCCATAACTGTGGCGGCTCAACCTGCAGCGCCCGGCTTCAACCCGAGAACTCCGATTTCGCAGGTCTATTTGGTTGGGCAAACTTGCTCGCAGAAGCCTTCGGGCCTTGGTTGTGTGCCGTAATCTTCAGATAACTTTCAGGTTGTTTTCATAGACTAATCAGACTTGCTTGCGATGCTCATTGCACAGCCAAGTTTGAAAGGTTAAAAGTGTCTGATTACAACCGCCAATTCTTGTTTGAGACCGCCCCGGCACAGGGATTTACCCCGCCGAAGAAATTGACCCTAGTCGAGCGCCTCGCAAAGCGCACCACCGTTCTCACCGGCACTGCCGTTCTGATCATTGGGGCATCAATCGGTGCTGCGGTTGGCGCCGGCGTGGGCATCGGGGTTTACAACTTCGCGACCCGCCCAGCCCCGGTGATCGTCAATAATGCAGACAGCGTTTCTTGGGTCACCGCTGCCGCCGCCGCCGCTTCGCCCTCGGTTGCCACCGTTTCGGTTTCGAGCACCTCTGGAGGCGGCAATGGTTCCGGAGTCTTCTTAAATGCCGACGGATACCTGCTCACCAACACGCACGTGGTCACGCTCGACGGCGCATCTGCATCGGTCAAGATCGAGGTCAAGACTTTTGACGGGCACATCTATCCGGGCACCGTTGTTGGCACCGACCCGACCAACGACTTGGCTGTCATAAAGGTCTCTGCGCCGGTGAAGTTCACCCCAATCGTCTTCGCCGACTCGAACAGGCTCAACGTTGGCGATGCCGCCGTGGCAATTGGTGCACCTCTTGGCTTGTCGAACACCGTCACCAAGGGAATCATTTCGGCTCTGAACCGCACCATCCAGGTCGCCTCTTCAGCGGCACCAGACAGCTCAAGCGGGGGCGGTTTGCAGTTCTATAACGGTTCCGGCAGCTCGGTCAACCTTCGTGTAATCCAGACCGACGCGGCCATCAACCCGGGCAACTCGGGTGGTGCTCTATTGAACCAACAGGGTCAGCTGATCGGCATCAACGTGGCGATTGCCAATGCAGGCGGCACCGGCGGCAGCATCGGCGTTGGATTTGCGATTCCATCGAACGTAGCTCAACGCATCGCCGGCGAGATCATGAAGACCGGTCACGCCAGCCACGCACTTCTGGGAGCCATGGTGTCTGACTCGACCAACTCGAAGGAACTCGCCAGCTTCACGGTGGGCGCCAAGGTGGTCAAGTTAACCGCCGGGGGAGCGGCCGACAAGGCCGGAGTCAAGGTCGGTGACGTGATCACGCAGTTCAACGGCGTTGCAATCACTTCGGCCGGTGAATTGACCGCCGCGGTTCGACAGGAGATGGCCGGCTCTAAGGCAACCCTTCAGTTGACTAGAAACGGAAACACCCTCTCGTTGAATGTAGTCTTGGGTGACGCGTCAAAGCAGTAACTAGGAGTTTTCATGGATGACTTTGGACTAGATGGAATCGGTGGTCAGACCGCCGGTTCGACCCTGCTCGAAGAGCAGGTTCAAAATGTAGACCCGGGTGATCACGAGCGAAATTCTCACTATGTCCGCAAAGAGAAGATCGTTGAGTCTGCAGTGCTTGGCACTCCGGTCATCGCCCTTTGCGGCAAGGTTTGGGTTCCGGGCCGCGACCCTGAAAAGTTTCCGATCTGTCCAACCTGCAAAGACATCTATGACGGTCTGAGGCCGGAAGACCCTAAGAGTTCCAACCCGGATAAATAGCCCGAAGGTAGACTCGTCCACGTGAATGATGCACCGATCGGAATTTTTGACTCTGGCGTAGGCGGCTTGACCGTTGCCCGAGCGATCATCGATCAGCTGCCGAACGAATCAATCATCTATGTCGGCGACACGGCAAACACCCCCTATGGCCCAAAATCCATCCCAGAGGTTCGCGAACTCGCCCTTCGCGTCATGGATCGCCTGGTCGATGAGGGCGTCAAACTCTTGGTGATAGCCTGCAACTCTGCCTCGGCAGCGGTGCTTCGTGATGCTCGAGAACGCTACACCGAGGGCCGAGGAATTCCGGTGGTCGAGGTTATTCAGCCTGCGGTCAGGCGAGCCGTCGCCGCCACCCGAAACCGCAAGGTCGGTGTCATCGGCACGAACGCAACCATCAACTCGAAGGCATATGACGATGCCTTTGCGGCAGCCGTCGACCTCGAGATTTACAGCGCGGCCTGCCCAAGTTTCGTGGATTTTGTCGAGCGCGGCATCACCTCTGGCCCAGAGCTTTTGGCCGCAGCAGAAAACTATCTAGCGCCGATTCGATCAGCCGGGGTTGACACCCTGGTGCTTGGTTGCACCCACTATCCGTTGCTGACCGGAGCGATTTCATACGTCATGGGCGAGGACGTCACACTGGTTTCGAGCGCCGAAGAAACCGCCAAGGATGTCTATCGCACACTTGTCGCTCACGACCTGCAGCGATCATCGAGCGCGGCCCCAACCCTGCGCTTCCAAGCCACCGGTGACGCTGCCTCGTTCGGCAAGCTCGCACGCCGATTCCTCGGCCCCGAGGTTGCCTCGGTCGAGCATCTCGCCTAATTAGTTTTTATCAATAGGAGAATCATGACCACTAGAGCCGATGGCCGCACCCCAGACCAGCTTCGCACCGTGACCGTTGAGCGAGGCTGGAGCGAACACGCCGAGGGCTCTGCGCTGATCTCGTTTGGTGGCACGAAGGTTCTATGCACCGCTTCGTTCACCAACGGTGTGCCTCGTTGGAAGGTTGGCAAGGGCGAGGGCTGGGTGACCGCAGAGTATGCGATGTTGCCGCGAGCCACCCACACCCGCAATGACCGAGAGGCGGTCAAGGGCAAGATTGGCGGCCGCACCCACGAGATTTCGCGTCTGATTGGTCGCAGTCTTCGCGCTGTCGTTGACGTTCGCGAGCTGGGCGAAAACACCATCGTGATCGACTGTGACGTGCTTCAGGCCGATGGCGGAACCAGAACCGCGGCTATCACCGGTGCCTTCATCGCACTTGCCGACGCAATCGAATGGGGCAAGAAGAACAAGTTCATCGCCCAAAAATCCAAGCCGCTTAGCGACAGCGTCGCCGCAATCTCGGTTGGAATCATCGACGGGGTCCCGATGCTCGACCTTGCCTACAGCGAGGACGTTCGCGCCGAAACCGACATGAACGTGGTGGTCACCGGCAGTGGCAAATTTGTTGAGGTTCAGGGAACCGCAGAGGGTGCGCCTTTCGACCGCGATGAGCTAAATGCCCTGCTTGACGTTGCGCTCAAGGGCACCGCAGAACTCACCAAGATTCAGCAGGCGATCTTGGCCGAGGTCGCCAACAAATGAAATTAGTGCTGGCTACCCACAACGCTCACAAGGTATCCGAGGTTGGCGCAATCCTGGCTGCCTCGGTTTCCGGTCTAGAGCTGCTTGGCTATGACGGCCCAGAGCCAATCGAAGACGGCGCCAGCTATCTGGAAAACGCTTTGATTAAGGCCCGCGCCGCCTATGCTCACACCGGACTGCCAGCAATCGCGGATGACTCGGGCATTGCCGTCGAGATCTTGGGCGGTTCGCCGGGGATCTTCAGTGCTCGCTGGGCGGGTGGTCGAGACAATGTTGCCAACCGTCAGTTGCTGCTCTCGCAGCTAGCCGATGTGCCCGAGCGCAATCGCGGTGCAGCGTTCGTGTGCACGATTGCCATGGTCGGTCCGGATGGCGAGGCAAGCTTCACCGGAATTTGGCCGGGTCGGGTCGCCTTCGAAGAGCATGGTGAGCACGGTTTCGGTTATGACCCGGTTTTTATCCCCGAGGGTTTCGAGGTCACTGCGGCCGAGTTAGAACCCGAGGTGAAAAACTCGATGAGTCACCGCGCCCTGGCTCTCGAACAGCTAGCTAGTTATTTGAACGCTACCGCCTAGTTGCCAAGGAGCTGGTCGCGGTTGTGCTCACGACGAGCCTTGATGACCTCGATCACGATTGGAATGCTCGAAACAATAACGAAGCCGATCGTGAAATATTCAACGTGCGCCGCGACGAACGGAATCTTTCCCAGAAAGAAGCCAAGCAGTGACACGCCAGTTGCCCAGCCGATCACGCCGATGAAGTTATAGCGCAAGAACTTTCGGTATGGCATTTCGCCAACGCCGGCTGCCACCGGAACGAAGGTTCTCATAACCGGCACGAAGTGGGCAAGGATGATCGCGCGAGCGCCATAGCGCTCGAAGAAAGTATTGGTCCTGGCCACATTTTCGTGGCTAAACAGCTTCGATTGAGGCTTGTTGAAAATTGCCGGGCCAACGCGTCGACCAATCAGGTAGCCCGTCTGGTCGCCGAGCCACGCCGCAATCGAGATCAAGGCGCAAGCCAACCAAATTGGCACCGTGTAAGACACCGCCCCAAGAGGGATCTGAATCGCACCGGTCGAGACCATGAGTCCGGTGACAAATAGCAGGGAATCTCCGGGCAGGAAGAATCCGACGAGCAGGCCCGTCTCGATGAAAATGATCAGCATCACCCCGATCATCGCAAATGCGCCGAACGAGGTGATGATTGCTTCTGGCTTAAGCCATTCCATTCCAAACATGTGCCCCTAGCAGGATTCGAACCTGCGCACATGCCTTCGGAGGGCAATGCTCTGATCCCCTGAGCTATAGGGGCTTAGGTTGACTTAAGCCTAACAGTGGCATCGATTAGTCTTATGGCTTAGCTTTCTATCCGAAGGAGCGGTCGTGGCGCTTAAGCTTCCTGGTCAATGGGTTTGGGATTCCTGGTTTGTGTTCGATGGCGAAAATCACCACGCCTTCTATCTTCAGGCGAGTCGAGCTCTGGGTGACCCTGACCGACGCCACCGCAACACCTCGGTGGGCCATGCCATTAGCAAGGACCTGAAGAACTGGACTGTGGTTGCCGATGCTCTCGCCCCGAGCGAGGCCCCGGCCCCGGATAGTTGGACCACCTGGACCGGCTCTGTGGTTCGCCAACCCGATGGAATCTGGCGCATGTTTTACACCGGAACGAGTCGCGAAGACGCCGGAGCGCGTCAGACCGTTTGCGCGGCAACATCGGCTGACCTAATCACCTGGACCAAGGTAGAGAATCTTCCGGTTTTAGCAGCCGACTCGCGCTGGTATGCCACCCTTCAGGACGGGTTTGAATACGAGGCCTTCCGCGACCCATGGGTCTTTCGGATGGCCGGCGAAAGCGGCTGGACCATGTTGGTCACCGCAGAGCTAAAGGAATCGGTCAAACCTCGTCAGCGCGCTGCGATGGCCATGGCCAAGTCGGATGATCTGATCAACTGGACGCTTCTGCCATCCACCTCGCTGCCAGATCAAGGCTTCTCTGAGACCGAGGTGTTTCAGTATGAGGTGGTCGACGGAGTTCCGATTTTGCTGTTCTGCACCGCCGGCCCGAACATCTCTGAGGAGCGCCGCGCCGAGGGTGAGCCAGGTGGGGTCTATAGCCTCCCGGTTCGCGAAGACCTCGAAGACATCAATTTTGAGCACGCAACGCTGTTCCCAGACACCACGATTTATGCCTCTCGACTCATCCAGGATGTCGATGGCGGCTGGAACCTGATCGCGTTCAAAAACTATGTCGACGGCAAGTTTGTTGGCGAGCTTTGCGACCCGATTCCGGTGACCGCAGACCCGATTATCGGGCTCGTGCCGAAGGCGTAAACAGGCGTTATCTAGCCATTTTCGGTATGATTTAGGGAAACCCATCCGAGTTTGGCAAAGTCAAACCGCAGCGGGAACTTTCATCACTTCGGTTAGGCAATATCTTGACTCCAGCAGACCTTTCTGCAGCGATCGTTCGCATCCTTTCGTCTCTTCAGGCGGCAGGGCGACTCGGCGCTGCCGAACTGCCGACCGAGGTGGTCATCGAGCGACCTAAGAATCGTGACCACGGTGACTGGGCAACCAACGTAGCTATGCAGATGGCTGGCAAGTTTGGCATGAACCCGCGAGCCTTCGCCGAGCTTTTGGCGCCCGAACTTCAAGGGTTGGATGGTGTTGCCAAGGTAGACATCGCCGGCCCCGGTTTTATCAACATCACTCTGAGTGCGGCGGCCGCCGGTGAGGCAGCCAAGGCAATCGTCGAGTCAGGTTCGGCATTCGGTCGCGGAAACGCGCTCGCCGGGCTGAAATTGAACCTTGAGTTCGTGTCGGCAAACCCAACCGGGCCAATTCACCTAGGTGGCACCCGCTGGGCGGCAGTCGGCGATTCTCTCGCTCGCGTGCTTCAAGCCCAGGGCGCCGAGGTGACTCGAGAGTATTACTTCAACGACCACGGTGCTCAAATCGACCGATTCGCACGCTCGCTGATGGCAGCTGCCAAGGGTGAGGAAACCCCCGAGGACGGCTACGCCGGCGCCTACATCGAGGAAATCGCCAAGCGCGTTCTAGACGAAACTGCGGTAGATGTCTTGTCTCTGCCTGAGGCCGAGGCTCAGGAGATTTTCCGCGCAGCAGGTGTCGAACTCATGTTCCAGGAGATTCGCGAATCACTGCACGATTTTGGTGTGGACTTCGACGTCTTTTTCCACGAGAACTCGCTCTATGAGTCGAACGCAGTTGAACGCGCAATCGAGCGCCTGCGCGAGCTAGGGCACATCTTCGAGGCTGACGGTGCGGTCTGGCTGCGCTCAACCACCTTCGGCGATGACCGCGACCGTGTGATCATCAAGAGCGATGGCGAGGCCGCCTACATCGCCGGTGACCTTGCCTACTATCTCGACAAGCGCTCGCGAGGTTTCGACCGTTGCATCTACATGCTCGGTGCCGATCACCACGGATACGTTCCGCGCATGATGGCACTATGTGCCGCATACGGTGATGAGCCGGGGGTCAACCTAGAGATCATGATCGGCCAGTTGGTTTATCTCGTGCGCAACGGAGAGCCGGTTCGAATGTCTAAGCGCGCGGGCACCGTCGTGACCATGGAAGACCTGGTCGGTGCCGTGGGCGTCGACGCCGCTCGCTATGCCTTGGCTCGTTCGCCAATCAACTCGAACCTAGACATCGACCTCGAGCAGCTTGCCAAGAAGACCAACGACAACCCGGTTTTCTATGTGCAGTATGCGCACGCTCGCACCAAGCAGGTCGCAGTGAACGCGGCCAGCCTCGGCGTAGACAACAGCGAATTCATGCCCGAGTTGCTCAGCCACCCATCCGAGTCTGAATTGCTTGCCAAGCTCATCGAATTGCCAAGAGTGATGGCCTCGGCGGCTGAGCTCAAAGAACCACACCGCGTGGCACGCTATCTCGAAGAAGTTGCTGGCGCCTATCACCGCTGGTATGACAACTGCCGAGTTACCCCGCTTTCGGGTGGCGAAGTAGAGTCGGTTCACCGCACTCGCCTTTGGCTAAACGAGGCAGCCGGTGTCGTGCTGCGCAACGGTCTCGACCTGCTCGGCGTCAGCGCGCCAGAGAGAATGTAGGGGATTTTATGTCGAACCACCTGGCGCCAGATTGGCTGAACTACCCGAGTGATGTGAATGCCCTGGATGCTCGCGTCTGGCCTCGTCACGCGGCGCGCCGTGCAACCGGTGAGGTCGAAATCGCCGGAGTCCCGGTCAACGACCTGGCCACTCAGTTCGGCACCCCGCTCTATGTGATCGACGAGGATGACTTTCGCGCACGCGCAACCGCAGCCCGAAGCATCCTGGGTGATGCCGCCAAGCGCATTGGCAGCGAGGCCAAGGTTTATTACGCGAGCAAGGCCTTTTTGAGCACAGAAATCGTCAGCTGGATCGATGAGCTTGGCCTTAACATCGACGTGGCCAGCGGCGGAGAACTTGCCGCTGCGCTCGCCGGGGGAATCCCGGCCGAGCGAATCGGTCTGCACGGAAACAACAAGTCACTTCGTGAAATTGGTCGCGCGGTCAGTGCCGGCGTTGGCGCAATCGTGATTGACAGCGAGCTCGAGATTGAACGCATCGCAGCCACCGCCGGAGCGCAGGATGCCATTCAGGGAGTTCGTCTGCGCATCAACACCGGTGTGCACGCGAACACCCACGATTTCTTGGCCACGGCCCGTGAAGACCAAAAGTTTGGCATCCCGATCGCCGATGCGCCGGCCCTAGTCGCCAAGATTCGTTCGCACTCGCACCTCAGGTTCCTCGGTTTTCACCAGCACATTGGTTCGCAAATCTTCTCGGTCGAGGGGTTCGTCGAGTCCACTAAGCGACTGCTCGGTTTGCACGCCGAAATGCTCGCCGGGGGAGACATCCCAGAGTTGAACCTGGGTGGCGGTTTCGGCGTGAACTATAAGCCGGCCGACAAGGCTCCAGACCTGCGCTACTTCGCCGATGCGATCACCGCCGTGGTTGCCGAGCAGTGCACCAAGCTGGGCATCAAGGTGCCAAAATTGGCCTTCGAGCCGGGGCGTTACATCGCTGGCCCAGCCGGAATCACTCTCTACAACGTTGGCACCATCAAGGATGTGAAGGTGACCGACGGAGCCACTCCGGCGGTTCGCAAGTATGTCTCGGTTGATGGCGGAATGAGCGATAACGCTCGTCCGGCGCTTTATGAGGCCGAATATCACGTGACCCTCGCCTCGCGAAGCACGACTGCTAAGCCGGCACTGGTTCGTGTCGTTGGCAAGCACTGTGAAAGCGGTGACATCGTGGTCCGTCACGATTACCTTCCTGAGGACGTGCAGCCAAATGACTTGCTTGCCGTGGCGGCAACCGGAGCCTATTGCTACTCGCTATCGAGCAACTACAATTTCTTGACCAGGCCGGCAGTGGTCTCGGTCAGAAGCGGAGAGGCGCGTCTCATCATCCGAGGCGAAACCGAAGCCGATCTGTTCACCCATGACCTTCGCTATCAGGCAATCAAGGCCGAAGCTTCGAAGAACGAGAAGAGCTAAACCGTGACCGAATATCGTCCACTAAGAATCGCACTGCTCGGTGCCGGCTCAGTCGGTGCCCAGGTGGCACGCCTGCTCACCGAGAACAAGAGCGAGCTAGCTGCTCGCGTTGGAGCCGAACTCGACCTCGTCGGAATCGCCGTTCGTGACCTGAACTCTAAGCGCGCCGAGGGGGTTCCGGCAGAGCTGTTGACCACCGACGCCGAGAGCTTGATTTTGGGTGCCGACATCGTGATCGAGGTCATGGGTGGCATCGAACCGGCTCGCACCTACATCCTGCAGGCGCTTAACTCGGGCTCCGATGTCATCACGGCTAATAAGGCGCTGCTAGCGACTCACGGAACCGAGCTGTTCGACACCGCCGAGCAGGTCGGTGCCCAGCTTTACTTCGAGGCCGCCGTGGCCGGAGCGATTCCAATCATCCGCCCACTGCGCGAGTCTCTGGCCGGTGACAAGGTGAACCGAATCATGGGAATCGTCAACGGAACCACTAACTTCATCCTCGACCGCATGGATTCAACCGGTGCGAACTTCGCCGACGCGCTCGCCGAAGCCACCGATCTTGGCTATGCCGAGGCCGATCCAACCGCCGATATCGAGGCCTTCGACGCCGCACAGAAGGCGGCAATTTTGGCCAACCTTGCGTTCCACACCGAGGTTCCGCTTGAGCAGGTCTATCGCGAGGGAATCACCAAGGTGACCGCCGAGCAGATGGCTGCCGCGCAGCGAGACGGATACGTGATCAAGCTGCTAGCGATTGCCGAACGAGTCGAAGCCGATGCCAATGGCGAAGCCGGTGTCTCGGTTCGAGTTCACCCTGCCCTCATCGAGCGCGACCACCCGCTGGGTGCCGTTCGAGGGGCATTCAACGCCGTCTTCGTCGAGGCTGAGGCCGCCGGTTCGCTGATGTTCTATGGCGCCGGAGCCGGTGGAGTGCAGACTGCCTCCGCGGTTCTTGGTGACCTCGTCTCGGCAGCCAAGCGTCACGTGGCCGGTGGCCCGGGTCTTGCCGACTCGGTGCACGCAAACCTGACGATCTTGCCAATCGATCGCGCCTACACCCGCTATCAGATCACGCTCGAGGTTACCGACCAGCCGGGCATCCTGGCCAAGATTGCGAATGTGTTTGCAGATCACGTTGTTTCTATCGAAACTGTCGAGCAGTCGGTGCGCCAAAACGGGGGCAAGCGTCGCTCTACCGCTACCCTCGAGGTAGGAACCCACGTTGCGACCGATGCTTCGCTGTCGTCAGTGGTCAAGGCTCTGGCCGCAAATGCCGCGGTTGAATCTATTACTTCAGTAATCCGAGTAGAAGGAATCTAATGGCTCACCAGTGGCGCGGAGTTATCCGTGAATATATCGATCGCCTCGACATCTCAAGCGACAACCCGGTAATCACCCTCGGTGAGGGTGGAACCCCTTTGGTTGAGGCACCGGCACTGGCCAAGTTGGTCGGCGCAGAGCGAGTTCTGCTAAAGGTTGAGGGCATGAACCCAACCGGTTCGTTCAAGGACCGCGGAATGACCATGGCAGTTTCAAAGGCCGTTGGTCACGGCGCTCAGGCTGTCATCGCAGCCTCGACCGGAAACACCTCGGCATCGGCAGCTGCCTACGCCGCAGCGGCGGGAATCCAGTCTGTGGTTTTGGTGCCAAAGGGAAAGATTTCGCTTGGCAAGCTAAGCCAGGCCGTTGCCCACAAGGCTCAGATTCTTCAGGTCAAGGGAAACTTCGATGACTGTCTAGACCTAGCCCGCGACCTCGCTGCGAACTATCCGGTTCACCTGGTCAACTCGGTCAACCCTGACCGCATCGAGGGTCAGAAGACCGGCGCTTTCGAAGTTGTCGATGCGCTCGGCTTCGCCCCAGACTTCCACGTTTTGCCAGTCGGCAACGCCGGAAACTACACCGCCTATTCAAAGGGATACAAGGAAGACCTCATCGAGGGTCGCATCAAGGCCCTGCCAAAGATGTGGGGATTCCAGGCCGAGGGCTCGGCTCCGTTCACCTTCGGAAACCCGGTCAAGAAGCCAGACACCATCGCAACCGCGATTCGCATTGGTAACCCAGCGTCCTATGATCTAGCTCTTGCCGCCCGCGCCGAATCAGACGGCCAGTTTGGTTATGCCTCAGACGCCGAGATCCTGTGGATGCACCGTTTCTTGTCACAGGAGGTCGGCGTCTTCGTCGAACCTTCATCGGCAACCGGTGCCGCCGGCCTGTTCAAGCACTCAAAGCGCGGCGAAGTGCCTGCCGGTTCAACCATCGTGGTCACCGTGACCGGTCACGGTCTAAAGGACCCGATGTGGGCGCTCAAGACCGAAAGCGGTAAAGACATCAAGCCACAGGCCGTAGCCAACAAGGTTGAGGCAGTTGCCGAGCGCCTTGGCCTGACCAAGAAGTAACCATGACCCAAATCATCGGCAGAAAAGTCACCGTCAAGGTTCCGGCAACTTCGGCAAACCTTGGCCCTGGTTTTGACACCCTGGGCCTCGCGCTCTCGTTCTATGACGAGCTCGAGGTCGAGGCTGTTGCCGGTGAAGGGGCGTTCGTCGAAGTTCACGGTGAGGGTCAGGGTGAGGTTCCGACCGACGCCTCAAACCTGGTCGTCCAGGCGATTGCTCACACCTTCAAAAAGTTTGGTCAGGCCCTGCCTGGACTTCGTTTGAAGGCGCACAACATCATCCCTCACGGTCGTGGCATGGGTTCATCCGGGGCCGCGGTGGTCTCGGGAATCATTGCCGCCAAGGGCTTGCTTCAGGGTGTCGTCGAAATGACCGACAAAGACTTGCTAGACCTCGCCACCGAACTAGAGGGGCACCCAGACAACGTGGCTCCGGCCCTATTCGGCGGTCTGACCATCGCTTGGGAGGACGAGCAGGGGCCGCAACACAAGAAGTTGTTCGTGCACCGTGGGGTTTCGTTCCTCGAGCTGGTGCCGAACTTCAAAATGTCAACCGCTCTGGCCCGTTCGCTTCAGCCAGATTCCGTGCCGCACAACGACGCGGTTTTCAACGTGTCGCGTTCGGCGCTTTTGATCGCATCCTTGACCCAGAGCCCCGAATTTCTGATGGCCGCAACCGAGGATAAACTGCACCAGGATTATCGCGCCTCGGCGATGCCTGAAACCTACGCAATGGTTCAACTAATGCGCGAAAACGGCCACGCCGCCGTGGTGTCGGGTGCCGGACCATCGGTTTTGGTTCTCGCGTCTGGGCCCGCCCAAAGACTTGAAGCCGCTGCTCTCGCAGCAAAGCACTATCCAGACTGGAAGGCTTTGTTGCTGGCGGTAGACTTCAAGGGTGCTACAGTAGTAGTGCACCAGTAAGTAAGCGCAAGTCTCTAGCTCTAAGGCTAAAAGACGCGCAAATCCTCGCAAATCTAATGCGATGAAGCACGGCCCGTTTCTAAGGGTCAGTGCGGCCAGCGAAATTCTCAAAAACATTGAGTCGCTGAAATACTCAAGAAAGAGCACACAAACACATGGATGAAATCCAAGAAATCAAGAAGCCAGCAGCTCGTCGCGGTCGTCGCGTAGAGGCCGGAGCCGTGGCTCCAGAGACCAATTCGGCGGCAGCGGCACCGGCTTCAACCGAGTCGGCTTCTGAAGCGCCAAAGAAGACCACTCGTTCACGCGCGGCAAAGCCGGCAACCGAAAGCGTCGCCACTGAAAAGCCAGCGCGCGAGCCAAAGGCAGAAAAGGCCGAGACCAAGTCTGAGGGTTCATCAAACGAATCTTCGAACTCGGCTTCTGAAGGCAACGGCGAGGGTGGCGAGCGTTCAGAGCGTTCGGGCAACTCACGCAACCGCAACCGCAACCGCAACGGTCGCAACCGCAACGGTGGCGAGCGTTCAGAGGGTGGCAGCGAGTCAAACCCAGAAGGTGGCGAGGCTCGTGAGCCACGCGAGAACCAGAACCGCGAGAACCAGAACCGCGACAACTCGACCCGCGACAACGACTCACGCAACGAGCGCGACTTCAATGACGAGCGCCGCAACGGTCGCAATGGCCGCAGCCGTAACCGCAACGACCGCTACCGTGACCGCAACGACCGCAATGGTCGCGGCGGCCGTGGCAACAACAACCCATACGACGAGGCAGAGCCAGAGATCTCTCCAGACGACGTTCTAGTTCCAGTCGCTGGAATCCTAGACGTTCTCGACAACTACGCTTTCGTTCGCACCAGCGGCTACCTTCCTGGCCCGAACGACGTATACGTGTCTCTCGGTCAGGTTAAGAAGTATTCACTTCGCAAGGGTGACGCAGTGGTCGGCGCAATCCGCCAGCCACGCGAGAACGACAGCCAGGGTCGCCAGAAGTTCAACGCGATCGTGCGCATCGACTCGATCAACGGTCTAACCCAGGAGCAGGCCGCTAGCCGCGTCGAGTTCCAGAAGTTGACCCCGCTTTATCCTCAGACTCGTCTGCGCCTAGAGACCGAAGCCAACAAGCTCAGCACCCGCATCATCGACTTGGTGTCACCAATCGGTAAGGGTCAGCGCGGTCTGATCGTTTCACCGCCTAAGGCCGGTAAGACCCTGGTTCTTCAGGCAATCGCCAACTCGATCGCAGTAAACAACCCTGAGGTTCACCTGATGGTTGTTCTAGTCGACGAGCGTCCTGAAGAAGTTACCGACATGCAGCGCACCGTTAAGGGTGAAGTTATTGCTTCAACCTTCGACCGCCCTGCCGAAGACCACACCACCGTCGCCGAGCTTGCCATCGAGCGCGCCAAGCGTCTGGTTGAGCTTGGTCACGACGTCGTGGTTCTTCTTGACTCGATCACCCGTCTAGGTCGCGCCTACAACCTAAGCGCGCCGGCTTCTGGCCGAATCCTTTCTGGTGGTGTTGACTCGTCAGCCCTTTACCCACCAAAGCGCTTCTTCGGCGCTGCCCGCAACATCGAGGATGGCGGCTCGCTGACCATCCTGGCGACCGCTCTCGTTGAGACCGGTTCGAAGATGGATGAGGTTATCTTCGAAGAGTTCAAGGGAACCGGCAACATGGAGCTTCGTTTGTCACGCGCCCTTGCCGACAAGCGAATCTTCCCAGCCGTCGATGTCAACGCCTCGGGAACCCGTCGCGAAGAGATGTTGATGAGCCCGGATGAGACCAAGATTGTCTGGAAGCTGCGCCGTGCACTTGCTGGCCTAGAGCAGCAGCAGGCACTCGAATTGGTGCTGAGCCGTCTGAAGGAAACCTCGAGCAACGTCGAGTTCCTAATGCAGGTTCAGAAGTCAATGCCAGTTCCAACCGGCTCTGACGCGGAGTAATAATTGCTCGCTTCGGTACAACCACTTATCGCTGAACACCTGGAGCTTCAGACCAAGCTGTCTGACCCGGGTCTTCACGGCAACCCCGCGCTCGCTAAGAAGCTCAACCGCCGCTATGCCGAGTTGAGTGCAATCGTCAACGCCTATAACCAGGTGAATATCTTGACCGAAGACTTGGCTGCGGCCAAGGAATTGGCCAAGGAAGACGAGGCCTTCGCCGAGGAAGTGCCGGCTACTGAGCAAAAGTTGCACGAAGCAAACGAAAAGCTTCGTCGACTGCTTATTCCTCGCGACCCTGACGATGGTCGTGACGTGATCATGGAGATCAAGGCCGGTGAAGGTGGCGCAGAGTCTGCGCTGTTCGCGGCCGACTTGCTTCGCATGTATCTGCAGTATGCCAACTCAAAGGGTTGGAAGACCGAGATCCTTGATAAGAACGAGTCTGACCTCGGTGGCATCAAAGACATTCAGCTGGCAATCAAGTCGAACACCACCGACCCGGCACAGGGAGTGCACGCACACCTGAAGTATGAGGGTGGCGTTCACCGAGTTCAGCGCGTTCCGGCAACCGAAACTCAGGGTCGAATCCACACCTCGGCCGCGGGTGTTCTCGTGTTCCCCGAAGTGGATGAGCCCGAAGAAGTCGAGATCAGCCAGAATGACCTTCGCATCGATGTCTATCGCTCATCGGGTCCAGGTGGCCAGTCGGTTAACACCACCGACTCGGCGGTTCGAATCACTCACTTGCCAACCGGAATCACGGTTGCTATGCAGAACGAAAAGTCACAGCTGCAAAACCGTGAAGCCGCGATGCGCGTGCTTCGTGCCCGCATCCTGGCAGCACAGCAGGAGGCGATCGAGGCCGAGCAGTCTGCGGCCCGCAAGTCGCAGGTGAAGTCGGTTGACCGTTCAGAGCGCATCCGCACCTATAACTTCCCTGAAAACCGAATCGCAGATCACCGCACCGGTTATAAGGCATACAACCTAGACGCGGTTATGGATGGGGCTCTTGAGCCGGTTATCCAGTCTGCAATTCAGATGGATGAGGAAGCCCGCCTAGCCGCAATCGGCGAAGCCAAGTAGCCAGTGTTTCTGGGCGATCTGGTTCGGCACGCGGCTGCACGGTTTGAATCCGTGGGCATCGAGTCGGCGCAGGTCGACGCCGAACTCCTCGCGGGACACATCCTTGGGCTAACCCGCGGGGGAGTTCAGGCCCAGGTTCTAGTGGGTGCAACCGTCGGCGAAGAGCAGGCCGAACAGATTTCGAACCTCTATGGCCGCCGATTCGCGCGCGAGCCGCTTCAGCACATCACCGGAGTCGCGCACTTTAGGCAACTCGAACTTTCGGTTGGCAGGGGAGTGTTCATCCCTCGCCCAGAAACCGAGTTTGTCGCTCAACTCGCCATCGATGCGATTCGCCAGTTTGAAAACAATGGCGATGCCAACCCAATCGCTGTTGACCTCGGCACCGGATCGGGGGCAATAGCCCTGGCCATGGCAACCGAGAACCCGAATGCCAAGATTTATGCGGTTGAAAAATCACCCGACGCGTTGCCCTTCACCGAGGCTAATTTCGCCAGGTATTCCGAGCTGGGCCAAGCCTCTCTAATTCAAGGTGATTTGGCCGATGCCTTTCAAGACCTAAACGACCAGGTTTCTGTCGTCGCTTCGAACCCGCCCTATATTCCCTTGGCGATGGTTCCACGTGACGAAGAGGTTCGCCTGCATGATCCTGAACTCGCGCTCTATGGCGGCGAGGATGGCATGTCGGTGATTCACCTGGTTTCTGCAACAGCCAAGCGACTGCTGATAGAAGGCGGCGCACTGGTAATTGAGCACGCAGACTCGCAATCTGAACAGGTGTGTCAACTACTATTGGCAGATGGGTGGAGTGAAGTTCGGGCCCACAGAGATCTGACCGATCGCTACCGAGCCGTTACCGCCAAGAAGTAAGCCAAGTTTCGAAGTCAGGAGGCAAAGTGGCCACTCGAATCTACGACTGTTCACTCGACACCGACCTGCTCACCGGCATGCGCCTGGCTAAGGTTTCGCTCGGTCGAAACGAGCTGGTTGTCTTGCCCACCGACACCGTCTATGGAATCGGTTGCGACGCATTCTCGGCCAAGGGGGTCGAAGCCTTGCTGGCGGCAAAGGGCCGCGGCCCGCAGTCTCCGCCTCCGGTGTTGATTCCAAACCTGAACACACTTCGAGCGCTAGCCGAGGATGTGCCTGACGTGGCCATGCGATTGGCGGAAACCTTTTGGCCGGGGGCGCTGACCATGATCTTGCGTGCCCAGCCATCTTTGAATTGGAACCTTGGCGAAACCAAGGGAACCGTCGCCCTGCGCATGCCGGATCACAAAATTGCACTCGCGCTTCTCGAAGAAGTTGGCCCGATGGCCGTCTCAAGTGCCAACCTAACCGGCCAGCCAGCCGCCACAACCTGTCAGCAGGCCGAGGCTTACCTAGGTCAGAATGTCCAGGTATACCTGGATGGCGGCACCAGCCCTAAGGGTGAGGCCTCGACGATTCTCGACCTAACCGGAATCACCGATAGCTATGTCGACGGAAAGCTCGTGACCACGGGTCAGATTCGTTTGGTGCGTGCCGGAGCCTTGAGCGCCGAGAAGATTCGCACGATTGCCGGCGAACTCCTGCCAGGGGCTGCCGGCTAGTGCGCGCCTATTTGCTCACGATGCTATTTGCGGCAATCGTCACATTCTTTGGAACCTTCGTGACTCTGAAGGTTAGCCACAAATACAAGCTCTATCCTCAAATTCGCGCGCGTGACTCACACACCCGCCCGACTCCGCGCCTCGGTGGCGTGGCGATGTTCGCCGGCTTCCTCGCGGCCATGGGTTTCTCGGCAAGTCTTGGTTGGTTTCAGAGCGTTTTCGTCGAGCCGGGTCGCGTGCTCGCTATTGTCGGAGCCGCGTTTCTGATCACACTCATCGGTTTTCTTGACGACCTCTATGACCTCGACTGGACCCTAAAGTTGGCCGGCCAGTTCGTGGTCGCCGGCATCCTGGCCTGGCAGGGCGTGCAAATCGTTTCGCTGCCAATCGCAGGCATCACGATCGGCAGTTTCGGTTTGTCATTTGTCTCAACCGTCTTCTTGACGGTGTTGGTCATGAATGCGGTTAATTTCATCGACGGCCTGGATGGCCTGGTGGCCGGTGTGGTGCTGATCGGCACCGCAGTCTTCTTCGCCTACAGCTACCTGCTAGCCCAGCAGACCTCACCAACCAACTATTTCAACCTCGCCTCGGTGCTCTCGGCAATCGTGATCGGCATGTGTGTGGGGTTCTTGCCTTATAACTGGCACCGCGCCAAGATCTTCATGGGTGACTCGGGAGCCATGCTGCTGGGCATGTTGATGGCCGTCTCGGCGTTGACCGTAACCGGCCAGGTTGACCCTCATGTGGCTTCAAAGAATGACTTCATCCCTGCCTTCATTCCGCTGATTTTGCCGCTGGCGATCTTGATTTTGCCACTGCTCGACTTCACCCTTGCCGTGCTTCGCCGGCTTCGGGCGGGAAAATCGCCATTCGCTGCCGACCGCCAACACCTGCACCACAGGCTGCAAGACTTTGGTCACTCGCACCTTGGTTCGGTGCTGGTGTTTTATGTCTGGACCGCCGAGATCTCGCTGACCTGCTTGATGTTCTTCTTCATGCCGGTGTGGGCAGTTGTGATTTTCGCGGTGCTCGGATTCTTCGCGGCATCCATTTATACCGTCTGGCCGGTCATCAAGCGCCGCAAATCGATCACAGAAAGCGCCAATGTCTAAAGCAGCTTCGTCCTCAGAAATCTTCTCGACCGTCTTAAAGCAAGGATTGCTCCTGGTTGGTGCGATCGCTGTGATCGGTGGGGGATTAGGGTTTATCTTCGCCGGAATTCACGGCCTGTTCAGTGCACTCATCGGAGCCGGACTGGCCTTGGTTTTTAGCAGCCTCACCGCGATTTCGGTTCGAATCGGCGGTCGCCTATCTTTGGGTGGCTTCTTCGGCGTGGTGCTCGGCGGTTGGATCGTAAAACTCGTTGGTTTCATCGTGGTGATTCGAGCACTCAAGGGTGCCGAATTCGTCGCCGGGCCGGTGCTGTTCTTCACCCTGGTGGCTTCAATTCTTGGCACTTTAATCATCGATTCGCTGATTGTGACTCGATCGAGAATCGGCATCGGTTCAAACTAAAGCGCTTGCAGATAAATTAATCGTCAAACCTCGTCGAAACCGTTATTTTCAAAGGGTTATACCTGTTAGACTCATCTGGTTGCCCGCGAGTTTTTTGGGCGGCATCACACTGTAAATCGCCGCAAGGCATTCCAAACTTGCCCCGAAACAGGAGTTCAAACTGCTAGCTCAAGCTCTAGGACTGCTTACTCAAGCAGCCACCACCGACACGTCGGGCAGTTCATTTGAGGCGCCAAACATTGGCGAGTTCTATCCTCAGGTGATTCTTTTTGCTGGCACCCCATTTGAGCTAAACCGAATCATGATGATTCGTCTGCTTGTCACCGCGCTGCTTCTGGTTGTTTTCTTCCTTTGGTCAGGAACCTTCAAGAAGGCCTACAAGAACAAGCAGTACGTGCCTAGCCGTTTCCAGCTAATGGGTGAGATCTCTCTAAACTTCGTTCGCAAGAGCATCGCTCACGAGCAGCTTGGTGAGAAGGACGGCGACCGTTTCCTTCCGCTGCTAACCACCATCTTCTTCATCGTGCTTGGCATGAACGTGACCGGAATCATTCCTTCGCTGAACATCGCCAGCACCGCCCTAATCGGTCTGCCTTTCGTTCTAGCGATTGCCGCCTACTTCACCTTCATTTACGCGGGTGTCAAAAAGCACGGCGTCGGCTTCTTCAAGAACTCGTTGTTCCCGGCCGGCGTTCCAGCAGCTTTCTACATCCTGGTGACTCCGATTGAGTTGCTATCGACCTTCATCCTTCGCCCAATAACTCTCGCTCTTCGTTTGACGATGAACATGATTGCCGGCCACCTGTTGCTAGTGCTTTGTTTCTCGGCAACCTCATTCTTCCTGTTCAACGCTGAGGGCTTCTTCAAGGCCTTCGGAGCAGGAACCTTCCTGTTCGGTTTCGTCTTCACTCTCTTTGAGATGTTGGTGGCGTTCCTTCAGGCCTACGTATTTACTCTGCTGACCACGGTCTACATTCAGTTGGCCCTGTCAGACGAGCACTAATCAGAGCTGACAACCGTCAGATCTAAAACCACGGAAGGGAAATACAAAGTGGACGTATCAAACATCGCCGCAGTTTCAGGCAACATCGCAGTTATCGGCTATGGCCTAGCAGCCGTAGGCCCTGGCATCGGTGTAGGTCTAGTTGTTTCAAAGACCATCGAGTCAATCGCACGCCAGCCAGAGCTAGCTGCAAAGCTACAGGTCACCATGTGGCTTGGTATCGCATTTACCGAGGCACTTGCGCTTATCGGTCTTGCAACCCCATTCATCTTCGCTTAATCAGTCAGGATCTAAACCATGATTTCTAGGATCATTGAAGCTGCAGCAGAGGGGCAGGCTCACAACCCGCTTCTACCTGCTCCAGCCGATCTCCTGTGGTCGTCGGTTGTCTTCGTAATTCTGTTGGCATTCTTCTGGGTTCGCGTTCTACCGAACTTCAAGAAGAATCTTGACTCTCGCACCGAGGCAATCGAAGGTCGCCTCGAGGCAGCTGAGAAGGCTCAGGCCGAGGCAGCAGCCAAGACTGCGAACATCGAAGCCGAGCAGGCCGAGGCACGAGCCGAGGCAGCCAAGATTCGTGAAGAGGCACGCGCCGAGGGTGCAGCAATTCTTGCTGAACTCAAGGAGCAGGCGGCTTCAGAGGCAGCTCGACTAACCGCAACCGCTAAGGCACAGATCGAGGCCGAGCGTCAGGCAGCCCTAATCTCACTTCGCGCAGAAGTTGGCTCTCTTGCCATCGACCTCGCGTCAAGTGTCGTTGGAGCGAGCCTGAAGAACGAAAAAGTTGCAACCGGCGTTGTCGACCAGTTCTTGGCCGACCTTGAAGCCGATGCTTCAAAAACCAAAGCAGGCAAGAAGTAATAATGGCGAGTTCAACTAGGCAGTCACTGGCCGCGGCTAAAGAGGCACTAACTCCTCTGCTAGCCAAAGCCGACCTCAAGTTCGCAGAAGAGATCTTTGCAATCGGTTCAGCCGTTGCATCTTCAGCTCAGCTGCGAAGCATCCTCTCGGACCCTTCCGCCGAGGCAAAGGCCAAGTCAGGCGCGCTAACCGCAGTGTTCGGTAAGGGCGTTTCTGCACAGGCACTTGAGTTCTCAAACTCCCTAGTTGCTCTTCGCTGGTCAACCGGGCAAGACCTCGTAGCCGCTTTCGAGCAGCTCGCGGTCTTCTCGGTCGCCGCGATTGCGTCCAAGTCGAAAAAGCTCTCAAGCGTTGAGAGCGAAATCTTCGCGTTCCGCACCGCGGTTGACTCAGACCAAGAGCTTCAGTTTGCACTCGGCAACAACGCGGCCTCAGATGAAGCCAAGGTCGCTCTGGTCGATGCTCTGCTCAAGGGCAAGGCCAGCGATGAAGCTGCAGTTCTGATACGTCGTGCCGTAACCGGTGCACGTCGTCGTCGCGTTGCCGTTGCCCTAGAGCAGTTCGGCAAGCAGGTTTCTGCCTATGCCGAGCGTTTGGTGGCTACCGTGACCGTTGCGGCACCAGTCAGCGACAAGCAGTTGGAGCGCCTAGAGGCTGTTCTATCAAAGTCTTACGGACACAGCTTGAAGCTAAACGTTGAGGTTGACGAGTCAATCCTTGGCGGTATGAAGGTCCAGGTCGGCGGCGAGATTCTTGACGGAAGCCTCAGCTCAAGACTGCTACAAGCAAAACTTCAGCTCGCATAGCGAACTGACCCACAATCTTCAGTCGTTTCGGCGACTGGCCTAGAAAGACCAACCGGGGTTCGCCCCAGAAGTAGAGGAACGAGATGGCAGATCTGAAAATCAGCCCGAACGAGATTCGCGACGCTCTAAAGGACTTCGTTAAGTCTTACGAGCCAGCCAAGGCTTCTCGCGCAGAAGTAGGCCACGTTATCGATGCCGGTGACGGTATTGCTCACGTTGAGGGTCTGCCAAGTGCAATGGCTAACGAGCTTCTCAAGTTCGCCGATGGCACTCTGGGCCTAGCCCTGAACCTAGACGAGCGCGAGATCGGTACCGTTGTTCTCGGTAACTTCGAAGGCATCGTCGAGGGTATGGAGGTTCACCGCACCGGTGAAGTTCTTTCAGTACCTGTCGGTGACAACTTCTTGGGTCGCGTTGTTGACCCACTAGGTAACCCAATCGATGGTCTAGGCGACATCAAGGCAGAGGCACGTCGTGCGCTCGAGCTTCAGGCTCCTGGCGTAATGGCTCGTAAGTCTGTTCACGAGCCACTTCAGACCGGCATCAAGGCAATCGACGCCATGATTCCAGTTGGCCGCGGTCAGCGTCAGCTAATCATTGGTGACCGTCAGACCGGTAAGACCGCTATTGCGATCGACACCATCATCAACCAGAAGGCTAACTGGGAGTCTAAGGACCCTAAGAAGCAGGTTCGATGCATCTACGTTGCAATCGGTCAGAAGGGTTCGACCATTGCTTCTGTAAAGGGCGCGCTTGAAGAGGCCGGCGCTATGGAGTACACCACCATCGTGGCGTCTCCTGCATCAGACCCAGCTGGTTTCAAGTATCTAGCTCCTTACACCGGTTCGGCCATTGGCCAGCACTGGATGTATGGCGGCAAGCACGTTCTGATCATCTTCGATGACCTGTCAAAGCAGGCCGAGGCCTACCGTGCAGTTTCACTTCTTCTGCGTCGCCCACCAGGCCGCGAGGCTTACCCAGGTGACGTCTTCTACCTACACTCACGTCTACTTGAGCGTTGTGCCAAGCTGAACGACGAGCTAGGTGGCGGTTCGATGACTGGTCTTCCAATCATCGAAACCAAGGCGAACGACGTTTCTGCATACATCCCAACCAACGTGATTTCGATCACCGACGGTCAGATCTTCTTGCAGTCAGACCTCTTCAACTCAAACCAGCGCCCTGCTATTGACGTAGGTATCTCGGTTTCTCGCGTTGGTGGTGCGGCTCAGGTTAAGGGCATCAAGGGCGTTTCAGGAACCCTGAAGCTGGAGCTCGCTCAGTATCGCGCTCTTGAGGCATTCGCAATGTTCGCCTCTGACCTAGATGCTGCATCACGTCAGCAGCTTGCTCGCGGTGCCCGCCTGATGGAGCTTCTAAAGCAGCCTCAGTACTCACCATTCCCTGTTGAAGAGCAGACTGTCTCGATTTGGGCCGGAACCACCGGCAAGCTAGACGAGGTTCCAGTTGAAGACGTTCTTCGCTTCGAGGCCGAGTTGCTTGAGCACCTACGCCGCAACACCAAGGTTCTCACCACCATTCGTGAGACCAGCAAGCTAGAGAGCGACACTGTCGCTGAGCTAGAGAAGGCTGTTGCCAAGTTCAAGCGCGGATTCGCTACTTCGACCGGCGCGGCGCTTGCCTCAGCCGGCGACGCTTCTGCGCTGGACGAAGATGACGTTGAGCAGGAAAAGATTGTCAAGCAGAAGAAGGCTCCTGCAAAGAAGCCAGCTGCTAAGAAGTAATCACTTCTACGCCTAAACAAACAACTTCTATTTAAGGAACGGAGAGAGACATGGGAGCGCAACTTCGCGTCTACAGACAGAAAATTAAGTCTGCTCAGACCACCAAGAAGATCACTCGTGCCATGGAGCTAATCTCTGCTTCGCGAATCTACAAGGCACAGCAGCGTCTTGCAGCGGCAAACCCGTATGCAAAGGCTGTAACCCGTGCTGTCTCGGCTGTGGCAACCTTCGGAAACGTCGATCACCCACTTACCACCGAGCCGGCACGCATTGATCGCGCTGCGGTAGTTATCTTTACCTCTGACCGCGGTCTTGCCGGAGCGTTCTCTTCGAACGTGCTAAAGGAAGCCGAGCAGCTAACCAACCTTCTCCAGGAGCAGGGCAAGGAAGTTGTTTACTACCTAGTCGGTCGCAAGGCTGTTGCAAACTTCAACTTCCGTCGTCGTGAGGCTGTTCGCAGCTGGATCGGTGGCACCGACTTGCCAGTGTTCGACACTGCCAAGGAGATTGCAGATGCAGTTGTTGCAGCATTCAACACCGACTATGCAGACGGTGGCGTTGACGAGATTCACTTGGTGTCAAACCGTTTCGTTTCGATGATTGCTCAGGTTCCTGAGGTTGTCCGTTTGCTTCCTCTAGAGGTAGTCGAAGGCACCGAGGCTCCAAGCTCAGACGAAGTTTTCCCGCTCTATGAATTCGAACCAGACGTGAACAAGGTGCTCGATGCCTTGCTGCCTGTCTATATCGAGAGCCGAATCTTCAACGCCATGTTGCAGTCGGCAGCTTCTGAGCACGCAGCACGTCAGAAGGCTATGAAGTCAGCAACTGACAACGCAGACAAGTTGATCAAGAACTACACCAGACTGAGTAACTCAGCTCGCCAGTCTGAGATTACCCAGCAGATTTCCGAAATTGTCGGTGGAGCAGACGCACTGTCTACCGCTGGCAACGAAGACTAAGAGAAAGAAAGAGACATGGCCGAGACCAAGAAGAAGGCTGCAGCAACCGCAGCCGGCACCGGACGCATTGCTCGCGTTACCGGTCCAGTGGTTGACATCGAGTTCCCGCACGATGCCATCCCTGCGATCTACAACGCGCTCACCACTGAAATCGACCTAGACGGCGAGAAGACCACTCTTACTCTCGAGGTCGCTCAGCACCTAGGCGACGACCTAGTGCGCGCCATTGCCTTGAAGCCAACTGACGGTTTGGTCCGCGGCGGAGTCGTAACCGACACCGGCGCGCCAATCTCTGTTCCAGTTGGTGACGTCACCAAGGGTCGCGTCTTCAACGTGACCGGCGAGGTTCTAAACGCGGCCAAGGGCGAGAAGATTGAGGTCAACGAGCGTTGGTCAATCCACCGTCAGCCTCCAAAGTTCGACCAGCTTGAGTCGAAGACCAACATGTTCGAGACCGGTATCAAGGTCATCGACCTTCTAACCCCTTACGTTCAGGGTGGAAAGATTGGTTTGTTCGGTGGTGCCGGTGTTGGTAAGACCGTTCTGATCCAGGAAATGATTTACCGTGTGGCAGAAAACCACGATGGTGTGTCAGTATTCGCCGGTGTTGGTGAGCGTACCCGTGAAGGTAACGACCTCATCGACGAAATGACCGAGTCTGGCGTTATCGACAAGACTGCACTGGTCTTCGGCCAGATGGATGAGCCACCTGGCACCCGTCTTCGCGTAGCGCTTTCGGCGCTAACCATGGCGGAGTACTTCCGCGATGTTCAGAAGCAGGACGTTCTGTTGTTCATCGACAACATCTTCCGTTTCACTCAGGCAGGTTCAGAGGTTTCAACCCTTCTTGGCCGTATGCCTTCTGCAGTGGGTTACCAGCCGAACCTGGCTGACGAGATGGGTCTCCTTCAGGAGCGCATCACCTCGACCCGCGGTCACTCGATTACCTCGCTTCAGGCAATTTACGTTCCTGCTGACGACTACACCGACCCAGCCCCGGCAACCACCTTTGCTCACCTTGACGCGACCACCGAGCTATCTCGTGAAATCGCATCTCAGGGTCTGTACCCAGCGGTGGACCCACTGACCTCGACCTCGCGCATCTTGGACCCTCGTTACATCTCGAAGGATCACTATGAGACCGCAACCTTGGTCAAGTCGATCCTTCAGAAGAACAAGGAACTTCAGGAAATCATCGCCATCCTTGGTGTTGAAGAGCTTTCTGAAGAAGACAAGATCACAGTTTCACGCGCACGTCGTATCCAGCGATTCCTATCGCAGAACACCTACATGGCGACCAAGTTCACCGGTGTTGCAGGGTCTACCGTTCCACTAAAGGACACCATCGAGGGCTTCTCGGCCATCGCACGCGGTGACTTCGACCAGGTTGGCGAGCAGGCCTTCTTCAACGTCGGTGGAATCGAAGACGTTCTTCGCGAGTGGGACAAGATTCAGAAGGAATCAGGTAAGTAACAATGGCACTGCACGTTGAGCTAGTAGCCGCCGACCAGGCCGTATGGACTGGAGAAGCCAAGATGGTGGTCGCTAAGACCGTCGAGGGTGAAATCGGTTTGCTGCCAGGCCACGAGCCAATGCTTGCGATTCTTGGTTCCGGCGAAGTTCGCATCACTCTAGAGGGTGGTGAAATCATCAAGGCATCGGCCGAGGATGGTTTTCTTTCCGTCGAAAAAGACGTAGTGACCGTGGTCGCTCGTCACGCCGCACTGATCTAAAGCAGTTTCAATTTGAAAGCCCCGACCTTCCGGTCGGGGCTTTCAACTTTCTCTAGCACTTATGCGCGGGGTCTCACTTTGCTCGGCACCCACTTGACATCGCCTCCGTGCCTGAGGTTGGCATACCTGGCCAAAACGAACAGAAGGTCGCTGAGACGGTTCAAATACCTGGCCGCGTCGATGTTGATACCTCCGTTTGCCTGGCCCTTCTTGGCGGGCTCAGTGCCGTATGCCTCGATGGCGTGCCATGTCGCGCGTTCGGCGCGACGCACCACCGTGCGCGCAAGATGAAGCCCAGCCGCCAATCCGGAACCGCCGGGCAGAATGAATGAGTCGAGTTTTCCGAGATCGCGGTTGTATTTGTCGATTGCCGACTCAAGGCCGAGAATCCACTCGCTTTCAATGCGAATCGGATCATATTCATAGTGCTCATTCAGTGGGTTTGAGAGGTCTGCACCGAGGTCAAAAAGGTCATTTTGAATCTGAATCAGCAAGGCTAGGGTTTCTTCGTCAAATTCATCCTTGGCCAATGACACCGCGACGCCGATGGCCGAGTTTGCCTCATCTACGTCGGCATAGGCCTCGATGCGCGGGTCAGTTTTGCGAGTTCGGCTGAAGTCGCTCAAGCCGGTCATTCCTTCGTCGCCAGTGCGGGTATAGATTTTTGTGAGTTTGACCATGTTCCAAGTGTATTGCGGGCCTTGAAGAGCGCTCGTGGTCGGTCGAGTGCCGCAGGAGATTTAACATTGAGGCATGCTATTTCTGTTGCCGCCATCTGAGACCAAGAGGTCTGGCGGTGGCGCCCTCGGTATAGACCAGGTTGCTCTCACCTTCGGTGGTTTGAATAGGGCTCGCGAGGCGGCGCTTGAGGCCCTTGGTGACGCGTCGCTATTTACCGCACCTACCATGCGAGCCTTGGACAGGTATACCGGCACCCTGTATTCGGCCTTGCACGGTCGGGGTTTGAAGGGTAGCCCGACAGCCAATAATTCGTTGAACGCAGCAGAAATTGCTCGGGCAAAATCCACGGTTTTGATTCAATCGGCACTATTCGGCCTGATTCCGGCTACCGACCTGATTCCCGAATACAAGGTTTCACCAACGAAGAGCTTGAGTGGGCTCAACCTCAAACGCCTCTGGTCTGAGGCGCACCAGGCGATCTGGCCGCGACTAACCGGGGGAGTAATCATCGATTTGCGCTCGAAGGCATATGCGGAGCTTGCTCCGATTCCCGAGAACATCGAACACTACCGGGTTGAGGTGGTCGTCGAGTATCCAGACGGAACTCGTGCGACTCTCAACCATTTCAACAAAAAGGCCAAGGGGCAGCTGGTCAGGGCTGCACTGACCGCCAAGGATGCGCCTGAAACGCTAGCTCAGCTGAAGGCCTGCGCCAAGCGAGCCGGTCTCAAGATTGAGGCTTCTGGTCAAATCTTGACTCTGGTGACTCGAGAGGCAACCTAAACCGATTTGAAGCAGCCCGGTGCGTGATCGTTGACCATCCCGGTTGCCTGCATGAGCGCATACATGGTTGTTGGCCCCACGAAACCAAAGCCACGCAGGCGAAGCTCTTTGCTCAGGGCCTTTGATTCTGGCGTCACGGCAAGCCAGCTAAATTCTGATTTGGCACGGTTCGATGGCTCAGGCCTAAAGCTCCAAACCAATTCACTCAGGCTCTCACCCCTTGCCTGCATCTCGAGCACTATCTTTGCGTTCTGAATCGTGCTCAAGATTTTGGCTCGATTTCTAATGATGCCAACATCGAGCATCAAGCGTTCAACATCGGTGGCGCTCATTGCAGCAACCGATTCGGGTTCAAAGTCATTGAATGCGGCCCGAAACCCTTCGCGGCGTTTCAGGATGGAGATCCAAGATAATCCCGCTTGGAACCCCTCTAGCGAGATTCTTTCAAACATCTCTCGATCGCCATGCACCGGAACACCCCACTCGGTGTCGTGATAGTCGATGTAGGTTGGGTCGGTGCTTAGCCAAGAGCAGCGTTCAAGGCCATCCTCGAATGGTTTTGAGTGAGTCAAGCTATTCCTTAGCCTGGATTCCCTCGAGCTTCAGCAGCCAACGCTTTGTCGGCAGCCCATCACCACCGGAGTATCCGGTTATTTTGCCCGCCGCGCCAAGAACGCGGTGACAACCAATCACGAGTGGCACCGGGTTCGCCCCAACCGCCCCACCGACGGCTCGAACCGCATTCGGTTTGCCGATGGCTTCGGCTATCTCGCCATAGGTCATGGTTTCACCAAAGCCGATGTTTGAGATCTGGCGCCAAACCGCCATCTGAAATTCAGTGCCCTTGGCCAAAACTTCAAAATCCAGAATCTGACTCTCGCCATTGAAATAGTCAGTCAACTGTTTTTCGGCCCTATCAAGAACTTCGGCGGTGCCGCTGTTTGGCATGCCGGGTGCTCCGATAGTCAGCTCGACCACCTGGTTATCTCGTGCCCGAATAAAAATCGAGCCAATCGGTGAATTGAAACTGCGGGTTGCTTCTTCAGTCATGTCTGTCATATTCCGAGATTATGGGCGCGTTGCTCTGATTAAAGCACGAACGCCGACTCTGTGGACAGAATCGGCGTTCGCACACGGTGTGGAACAACTAGAGGGCTCGTTGAGCCTCAACTAGGCAACCACGAAGGATCTGCTCGATTTCGTTGAACTCGTCTGGGCCGATGGTCAACGGTGGAGCAAGCTGAACCACAGGGTCGCCACGGTCATCCGAGCGGCAATAGAGGCCCTCTTCGAACATGCGGTGCGACAGGATGCCGCGAAGCAGACGCTCAGATTCGGCATCGTTGAAGGTTTCCTTGGTGGTCTTGTCTTTGACCAGTTCGATCGCCCAGAAATATCCCTCGCCTCGAACGTCACCGACGATGTCGATGTCCTTCAATTTTTCAAGGGTGCGACGGAACTCGCCCTCGTTGCGGCGAACGTTGCCAATCAAATCCTCTTCATCAAAGATGTCTAGGTTGGCAAGGGCCACAGCTGCCGAAACCGGGTGACCGCTGTAGGTGTAACCGTGCGGGAAGATCTCGGTGCCGTGCTTGAACGGCTCGAAAAGCTTCTCGGCGATCAACAGCGCACCGATCGGGGCATAGGCCGAGGTCATGCCCTTGGCGCAAACGATCATGTCTGGCTCGAAGTCATAGCGGTTCGATGCGAACATTTCACCGACGCGACCGAAGGCGTCGATGGTCTCATCGGCCACGATTAGCACGTCATACTTGTCACAAATTTCACGAACGCGCTTGAAGTAGCTCTTTGGTGCGGTAAAGCAACCGCCAGAGTTCTGCACCGGCTCCAAGACGAACATGGCAACGGTGTCAGGGTCTTCGAACTGAATCATCTCTTCAACGCGGTCAGCAGCCCACAGGCCGAATTCCTCTTCGGTGGCGAACTGATCCTGTGCGCGATACCAGTTCGTGTTTGGCACTCGGAAGGTCGAAGGCACAAGTGGCTCGAATTGCTTCTTCATGGATGGGATGCCGGTCATCGACAACGCTCCGTGTGAGGTGCCGTGATAGGCCACCGAGCGAGTCAAGACCTTGTGCTTCATCGGCTTGCCCTGAATCTTGAAGTATTGCTTAGCCAGCTTCCATGCGGTCTCGTTTGCCTCGCCACCGCCGGTGGTGAAGAAGACTCGAGAAAGGTTCTTCGGTGCGTATGAGAGCAGACGCTCCGAAAGCTCGATTCCTGGCTTGTGGGCGTGTGACCAGAGCGGGAAATAGTCGAGCTCGCGCATCTGCTTGTGAGCAGCCTCGGCCAACTTCTCGCGTCCGTGACCTGCATTCACCGCGAACAGGCTCGAGATGCCGTCAAAGTAACGCTTGCCATTTTGATCCCAGAAGTGGTGACCCTGGGCGCGGGTAATGATCGGAATTTCGCCGTTCTTGGCATAGAAAGGGCTGTGGCGGGTGAACTGCAAGAACATGTTGTCCTTGGCGGCCTGCTGCAGCATTTCTGGGGTTGCTTCTCTTCCGGCCTTTCGGGCGTCGAGAAGCGGGGTGGCGGTTTCTGCGTTCTTTCGATTCCAGATAGCCATTTGATATCACTCTTTACATTGGGTTTTTCGGGGGAATCATCTGGTTCCCCAGTTGTAGACCTGCTTTGCGACTTTCAGATACACGAAGGTTTCGGTAGATGTCACTCCGGGCAGTGTCCGGATCTTTGAATTGAGCAGGGCAATGAGATCGTCATCGTTCTCACAAACCACCTCAACCAAAATGTCAAAGCTTCCGGCGGTCATGACCACATAGTCAACCTCGGGCATTTCTGCCAGCGATTCTGAGATTGCTCGGGTGTCTCCGCCGCAGCGAACGCCAATCATGGCCTGTCTATAGAAACCGAGCTGCATCGGGTCGGTCACGGCGACCACCTGCATTACCCCGGATTCGGTTAGCTTCTGCACGCGCTGGCGAACCGCCGCCTCGGATAGTCCGACGGCCTTGCCAATTTCTGAGTATGAGCGGCGCCCGTCAAGCTGAAGTTGTTCGATGATCAACTTTGATACATCGTCCAGCTGACTCGATTTGGTGCGTGCAACCCTAGACATGGTTCGATTTTGTCAGTGAAAAAGCCTTTTAGCAAATGAATCCGCAGGTGATTCGCCGTTTTTACACTGAAATGAAAGCAAATCACCTTAATTTGCTTCGAAATGCGGATTAGACTCACAATATAAGCACCCACTCGAAGGAGAGCTAAGCGATGTCGGTTCGCAAACTACAAAACTTTGTCAACGGCGAATACGTTGAGGCCAAGTCTGGCGAGACCAGCGATGTGATCAACCCGGCAACCGGTCAGGTCTATGCAACCGCTCCGGTCTCATCGGCGGCAGATGTCGATGCCGCCTACCAGGCAGCCGCAGCGGGTTTCGAAGAGTGGAGCAACTTCACTCCGGGTGAGCGCCAACTGGCACTATTTAGAATCGCCGACGCCCTCGAGGCACGCGCCGAGGAAGCCGCCGACGTCGAATCCGAGAACACCGGAAAACCGCGCAGCACCCTGGTCGAATATGAAATGGCTCCTTCGGTCGACCAGATCCGCTTCTTTGCCGGTGCCGCAAGAAATCTCGAAGGCAAGTCGGCCGGCGAGTATGCGCGCGACCACACCTCATGGATTCGCCGCGAACCAATCGGCGTTATCGGCCAGGTTACCCCTTGGAATTACCCGCTCAACATGGCCGTTTGGAAGTTCGCTCCCGCGATTGCCGCCGGCAACACCGTGGTCATCAAGCCTTCGGACACCACCCCTGCATCGACCTTGCTTTTGGCCGAAATCGCCAGCGAATTCTTGCCGAAGGGTGTGTTCAACGTGGTCGCCGGAACCCGCGACACCGGTCGCGCGATGATCGAAAACTCGATCCCGCAGATGGTCTCAATCACCGGTTCGGTTCGCGCGGGCATGGAGGTTGCCAAGTCAGCCGCTAGTGACCTGAAGCGAGTTCACCTAGAGCTCGGCGGCAAGGCTCCGGTAATCGTCTTTGAGGATGCCGACCTGCAAAAGGCCGCGGCTCAGATTGCCATCGCCGGTTATTTCAACGCCGGTCAAGACTGCACCGCGGCAACCCGCATCCTGGTTCACGAGTCGGTTCACGACGAGTTCATCGCACTTTTGGTCGCAGAGGTTAAGGCCAACGCGACCACCGGCGACCCGAGCCGTGAAGACATTCTTTTTGGCCCGGTCAACAATGTCAACCAGCTAGAGCGCGTTCAGGGCTTCATCGATCGCCTGCCAGACCACGCGCGCATCGAGGTCGGCGGCAAGCGAATCGGCGATGTCGGTTATTTCCACGAGGCAACCGTTCTCTCTGGTCTGAAGCAAACCGATGAGCACATCCAGAGCGAGATTTTCGGCCCAGTCACCACGGTTCAGAAATTCAAGGATGATGCCGAGGCGCTGCGCTGGGCAAACGATGTTCAGTATGGTCTGGCTTCGTCGATTTGGACCCAGAATCACACTCGAGCGATGCGATTCTCGAAGGGCCTCAACTTCGGTTGCGTCTGGATCAACACCCACATCCCGTTGGCAGCAGAGATGCCACACGGTGGCTTCCGCCACTCGGGCTACGGCAAGGACCTATCGCAGTATGGATTCGAGGACTACACCCGAATCAAGCACGTGATGAGTTTCATCGGCGACTAATCCACAGTTTCAAGGGTTTGGGTCATCGGGGCAACCCCGGTGGCCCATTCTTTTTGAATGCAGGGCATTTGGTTCATTCCTTCGCTTATTTTCGGAGCGGTGCAGGCGGTCACAATCGGCAATTGGCAGATGTTTATCTTCGCCACCCTCAGCACTGCGATGTGGCCGCTTAGTCGCTGGTTAAAGCAGCATCGAGAGTTTCCCCTCGCCGGTCAGGTGGTGTTCGATGGCAAGGATGTTTGGATCGGCGAGAACCGATTGCCCAGGCGTGAGGCTTTCTGGCGCAGAGCGTGGCACCAGGTGGTCTTCGATGGGCTGGCCGCTCAGGCGGCAAAGTCACGACAACCCGAGTTGCTCAGTAATGCGCTAGCCAGGGGGTTTGCCGGAGCCAAACCGGGATCAAACTGGATCGGGTTGGCTGGCGAGCAAGATTTTGAATTCAATCTTTTTGAAAGTGGCCCACATCTGATCATTATTGGCGCTACCGGCACCGGCAAGAGTGAGCTGCTCAGATTATTAGTCGAAGGCTGGTCGAGACAGCGGCAGATTCAATTGACCCTGATTGACTTCAAGGGCGGTGCCACTCTGGCCAGGTTTGCCCCGCATTTTTCAGTGGTCGATTTGGTCACCGACCTAGAGCCCGAAGGTCTAGCCAGAGTGGTCAGAGGCCTAGAAGAGCAACTGGCCGAGCGTCAGCTGGCGCTGTCGAAAACCGGCGTCAGCACGATTGAGCAGCACTGGCAAAGGGGGCAAAAAATGCCTCGCCGCGTGGTGGTAATCGATGAGCTTGGCGAGGCACTCAGGCAGCACCCAAGACTAGGCTCGGCTCTAGAGCAAATTGCCGCTCGAGGTCGGTCGCTCGGGGTTCATTTGGTTGCCACAAATCAATCGATGATCGGCATCTCGAGGACGCTTCTAGTCAACCTTCGAGCCCGCATAGCGATTGGTGAAATGGACCCCATTGACTTGAGCCAAATGGGCTTTCGGGGGCGTGCCGAGCCACAGTTTTCATCGAAGAATTGGCGTCGCGCGCGGCTCAAAACCGGGGCAGGGTTTGAACTGGATTTTCAGTTCCCGGTTGGGTTTTAAAAAAAACTTCTCGAGAGGGGCATTTTCGTTCTGATAGCCCCCCTTTATGTGGCAGGATTTCACATAGATGCGCACGCTGTGTGCTCTGGTTTTATTGGTCGGGTGAAGGCCCAAATCGATGAAGGAGACAGGGCAATGAACAAGCCACTTCCAGAAGACCCAATGATGCGCGAGCTTATCCAAATGGCTCGCCGTCACCAGATGACACGCAGAACGGCCCTGGCCGGTGCGTCCGCTACTGCAGCGGCTCTGGCCCTAGCAGCCTGTGCGCCCGGCGGCGGTTCAGCCAAGAAGACTCTTACTCCTGCCAAGGATGTTTCGGCGACCGACCCAAACATGATTTGGTCGAACTGGTCGCTATACATCGACGTCGACAAAAAGGGCAACCACCCGACCCTGGATCGCTTCAAGAAAGAACAGGGAATCACCGTCGAATACCGCGAGGATTACGACGACAACGACACCTACTATGCGAAGGTCAAAGACCAGCTCGCCCTGGGGCAAGACATCGGTGCCGACCTAGTCTGCCCGACCTCATGGATGGCTGCCCGCTGGATCAACCTCGGTTACACCCAGACCTTCGATGACAAGGTCTTGGTCAACAAGAAGAACGTTCAGCCTGCCTACCTCGGCGTCTCCTATGACCCGAAGCGCGAGCAGTCGCTGCCATACCAGGGAATCCTGGGTGGAATCGCCTATAACAAGAAGGCCTATAAGGAGGCAACCGGCAAGGTTGCACCTGCCACCCTCGAAGACCTTTGGAACCCGGCTCTCAAGGGACGCGTCGGTGTGCTTTCTGAGATGCGCGACACCGTCGGTCTAATTTTGATGAGCCAGGGAATCGACATCACCAGCGACAAGAGCCTGACCAGCGCCGCCTTCCAGAACGCCATCGGTTTCTTGCAGAAGCAGGTTGACTCTGGCCAGATCGCGAAGATCAAGGGAAACAGCTACAAGGAAGACCTGGTCAACGGCGACACCATTGCCGCAATCGCCTGGTCTGGCGACATTGTTCAGCTGAACACCGAGGCCGGCTCAGACGTATATGGCTTCGTGATTCCAGAATCGGGCTCGACCATTGCTGCCGACTGCTTCGTCATTCCGATGGGTTCAACCCACAAGACCAATGCCGAAAAGTTGATCAACTTCTATTACGACCCGGCAAACGCCGCCGAGTTGGCAAACTATGTGAACTACATCACCCCGGTGGTCGGCGCCCGCGAGGTTGCCCTCAAGAAGTATCCTCAGGCTGCCAACAATGAACTGATCTTCCCAACCGAGAAAACACTCAAGAACACCAAGGCATTCCGCACCCTCACCAGCCAGGAAGAGCTCGACTTTGCGACCGCTTTCCAGGCAGTAAAGCTCGGTGGCTAGGTTGGCACAGGAATTCATCGCTCGCGGCGCAGACCTCGAACTAGTTGGCATTCGCAAGGAGTTCCCTGGCTTCACCGCCATCGAAAACCTTGACCTACACATCCCAGCCGGAGAATTCTTCGCGCTGCTTGGCCCTTCGGGTTGCGGAAAGACCACGACCCTGCGTCTAGTCGCCGGCCTTGATGAACCGACCAAGGGCAAGATTCTTATCGGTGGCAAGGATGTCACATCGACCAAGCCTCACGAGCGCCCGGTCAACACCGTGTTCCAGAGCTATGCGTTGTTCCCGCACATGTCGGTTCTCGAGAACGTCGCCTTCGGTTTGAAGCAGCGCAAGATTGAAGACCCGATGGCTAAGGCAATCGCAGCCCTCGAACTGGTTGAGCTTGGCCACCTAGCCCAGCGTCGCCCACAGCAGCTTTCGGGCGGTCAGCAGCAGCGCGTTGCCCTCGCTCGCGCACTGGTCAACCGACCATCGCTTTTGCTCTTGGATGAACCACTCGGCGCCTTAGACCTGAAGCTTCGTCGTCAGATGCAGATTGAGCTCAAGGCCATTCAGATGGAGGTCGGCCTGACCTTCTTGCACGTGACCCACGACCAGGAAGAAGCCATGGATATGGCCGACACCGTGGCGGTGATGAACAAGGGTCGCATCGAGCAGATGGGTTCACCCGAAAAGCTCTATGACCGACCTCACACCGTGTTCGTGTCTAAGTTCCTCGGGCAGTCGAACCTCTTTGTTGGTGAGGTTGTTGAATCTAACCCGAGCTCAATCAGCATCAACGTTTCGGGCAATAAGATCACCGTGCCGACCGACCGCGCCGAGAAGCACACCGGAACCATCGCGGTGGGCGTTCGCCCTGAGAAGGCCAATTTCCACGAGACCGAGCCAACTGCACAGTCTGGCGTCAACCTAATCGGCCCTGGCGAAATCATCGACATTCGCTTCACCGGCGTGAGCAACCAATACCTGATTGAGATTCCTGGAATTGGCGAGGTCACGGTCTTTGCGCAGAACATCGGCAAGAGCCCGGTAACCGAGCTTGGTGCCAAGGTTTGGGTCAGCTGGAAGGTTGAGCACAGCTTCGGCCTAAACGACCTGCCTGCAAACTCGGCCACCGAGTCAATCTCGGTGATCTAATGGCATTCGCGGCATTCGGCCACGGTGGTGGCTCAGGTGCGGCGTCGACCGCGGCCCCAACCAAGAAGAGCAAGGTTGCCCTGTTCCTCTTGCTTCCAGGTTTGATTTACCTGGGGCTGTTCTTTCTGACACCGCTGATTTCACTCATAGTCACCTCGCTCGAGGTTCCGGATGGCAGTGGGGCAATGGGCAGCTATGCCTACGGTTTCGCCATCGAGAATTACGGCAAGGTGGTCACCGAGTTTTGGCCTCAGATTTCGCACTCCTTCGGTTATGCGCTAATCGCAACCATTGCCGCGCTGCTGATCAGCTATCCGCTTGCCTACTTCATCGGAGTCAAGGCTCGTCGATTCCCGCTGATTCAAGGGCTAATGCTCACGCTGGTGATCGCCCCATTCTTCATCAGCTTCTTGCTTCGAACCTTTGCCTGGAAGCAGATCTTCTCCAACGACTCGGCAGCGGTTACTTTTCTGCAGCAGATTCACATCCTTGGGCCACACGACTATCTGGTCGGCACCCCGTTCATGGTGATTTTCGGTTTGACCTACAACTTCATTCCGTTCATGACCCTGCCGCTCTACAGCATCCTTGAGCGCTTGGACGTGCGCCTGCTTGAGGCGGGAGCCGACCTTTATGCAACGCCGGCAACCACCTTCAGAAAGATCACTCTTCCGCTGACGGCACCTGGAATCATTTCGGGAACCCTGCTGACCTTCATCCCGATCGCCGGTGATTATGTGAACGCCTCGGGAGACTTCCTCGGTGGCACCAAGACCGCCATGATCGGAAACGTCGTCGAGTCACGCTTCCTAGTTTTGAATGATTACCCAACCGCTTCTGCGCTTTCGGTGCTCTTGATGGGCGTGATTCTGCTCTTGGTCGCCTTCTATGCGAAGCGAAGCGGAACGGAGGACCTACTGTGAGACGTTTTAGCCTCGGCAAGTATGCGCTGCCGGTTTATTCGGTCATCGCAATTGTCTATTTGATGATTCCGATCGCCTACACCTTCGTGTTCTCGTTCAACAATTCGCTCAAGACCAACCTGATTTGGCGCGGTTTTACTTTTGACAAGTGGATCAACGTTTGTCAGCAGCAGGGCGTCTGCGAGGCCTTCGGAAACTCGATTCTCATCGGTGTCATCTCGACCCTGCTGGCGACGACCCTTGGCACGATGATTGCCATCGCGCTGGTTCGCTATCGTTTCAAGTTCCGCTCGTTTGTCAGCCTGCTGATCTTCTTGCCGATGGCCACCCCAGAGGTTGTGCTAGGTGCCGGTCTTGCTTCGCAGTTCTTTAGCATCGGTGCCGCAAAGGGCATCGGCACGATCATCATCGCTCACGTCATGTTTTGTATGTCGTTTGTTGTCGTGACGGTGAAGGCCCGCGTGGCATCTCTCGATCCTGCGCTTGAAGAAGCCGGTCGCGACCTCTATGCATCGCCTTCTCAGGTGTTCTGGAAGATCACGTTCCCGCTGCTCATGCCAGGAATCCTGTCTGCGGCTCTGCTTTCGTTCGCGCTGAGCTTCGATGACTTCATCATCACGAACTTCAACTCTGGCCCGGCCATGACCTTCCCGAAGTATGTCTACACGGCTGCCGCGCGAGGAATCCCGGCCGAGGCAAACGTCGTGGGCTCGGGTGTGTTCTTGCTAGCAATCGCGATTGTGGTCACGATTCAGGTTCGAAGCTCGCTCAGGGCGAGGCGCCTAGCCAAGCAGAGCTAGCCAGTCCTTAGGCTATAGCGAAAGCCCCGACCAACCGGTCGGGGCTTTCGCTTTGAATCGTCTTATAGGGCTGCAATGCCTTCTTCGAGCACGTCGATTGCCTCGTTGAGCAGGGCATCCGAAATAGCTAGCGGCGGCAAGAAACGGATCACGTTATAGTAGGTGCCCGCGTTCAAGACCAAAACACCCTTGCTGTGGCAGTGCTTGACCAGCTTGTCCACGGCATCCTTGTTTGGGTTCAGAGTGCCAGGTTCGACGAACTCGATTGCCATCATCGCACCGTGACCACGAACGTCGCCGACCACAGGGTACTTGGCCTTGAGAGCCAACAGGCGGTCGCCTAGGACCTTGCCGATCTGCTGAGCGCGTTCGATGACTCCGCCGGCTTCGATCTCTTTGAGCACCGACACGGCAGCTGCCGCAGCAACCGGGTTTCCGCCGAAGGTGCCGCCGAGACCACCAGGGTGTGAGGCATCCATGATTTCTGCGCGACCGGTAACCGCCGAGATCGGCATGCCGCCGGCAATGCCCTTGGCGATGGTGAATAGGTCTGGCTCCCAGCCGTCAAAGTGCTCGCTGGCGAACCACTTTCCGGTTCGGGCAACACCGGCCTGAACCTCATCAGCGATCACGATCACTCCGTTGGCGTGAGCCCAGTCGCTCAGAGTCTTTAGGAACCCTTCGGCAGGAACTATGAAGCCGCCCTCGCCCTGAATTGGCTCGATGACAATCGCGGCTAGATCTTCGACCCCGACGCGCTTCTCGATGTAGTTGATTGAGCGCTGGGCTGCCTCGACTCCGGTCATTCCCTGTGGGTCACGGAACGGGTATGACATCGGCACGTGCTGAATGCTTGGCGCGGTCGGGCCAAAGCCGTTGCCATAAGGCGCCGACTTGAAGTTCATTGTGAAAGTTAGGTTGGTGCGACCGTGGTAGGCGTGGTCAAACACCACGATGCCGTTCTTGCGAGTCGCCTTGCGGGCGATCTTGACCGCGTTCTCAACCGCTTCAGCGCCCGAGTTGAACAGCACCGACTTCTTCTTGAAGTTGCCCGGAGTGTGCTTGTTCAGCAGCTCACAGACCTCGACATACTGCTCGTATGGGGTGAGGGTGAACAGAGTGTGGGTCAGCTTGGCAACTTGGTCTTGGACCGCCTTGACTACACCCTCGTTGGTGTGGCCGATGGTGGTTACACCGATTCCAGACCCGAGGTCAATCAGGTGGTTTCCATCGGCATCGACAATGATCGCTCCGTGAGCTTTCTCGATGTAGACAGGTAGTGCGGCGCCCGCTCCGGCGGATACCGCATCCAGGCGTCGCTGGTGAAGTGCTTGCGACTTAGGGCCTGGGATGGAAGTGACAACTTTGCGCTCTTGCGCGACGGTGAACTCGCTCATGCCTTCAAGTCTAAGCCTCGAAAATCTCACCCCGGGCACCCGGCTTCAAACTCACAGCAAAGTGGCAAGATTGAAGCATGCGTCGTGTCATCATTCTCGGGTCAACCGGGTCAATCGGAACCCAGGCCCTAGAGGTCATCGAAGCCAACCCTGACCGCTTCAAGGTGGTTGGCTTGGCTGCGGGCAAGAACACCGACCTGCTTTTCGAACAAGCTGCGAAATTTGGCGTCAAGGATGCCGTGCAGGGGGCTGCCGCGGCTACCGAGCTGGTCGAAAACCTCGATGCCGATGTCGTGATCAATGGAATCACGGGTTCGATCGGTCTGGCCCCGACTTTGGCCACGCTAAAGACCGGCAAGACTCTTGCTCTGGCAAATAAGGAATCCCTGATCGTCGGTGGTCGCCTGGTTACCGATGCCGCTAGACCCGGGCAAATCGTGCCGGTCGACAGCGAGCACTCAGCCTTGGCTCAGTGTCTTCTCGGCGGAACCGCTCAAGAGGTTCGCAAGCTGATTCTGACCGCATCCGGAGGGCCATTCCGTGGCTGGTCACGAGAGCAACTGCAGGACGTAACCCCGGCTCAGGCCCTTGCCCACCCGACCTGGGTGATGGGCAAGGTAGTCACGACCAATTCGGCGACCATGGTTAATAAGGGTCTCGAATTGATTGAAGCTCACCTACTTTTTGACATACCTTTTGACCGCATCGAGGTCACCGTTCACCCGCAGTCAATCGTGCACTCGATGGTTGAATTCGTCGATGGTTCGGTGCTTGCCCAGTGTTCACCACCAGATATGCGACTGCCAATCGCGCTCGGAATGTCTTGGCCCGAAAGAGTTCCAAACGTGGCCAAGGCCTGCGACTGGTCTAAGGCAGCGACCTGGACATTCGAGCCCCTAGACGAAACGGTTTTCGGGGCAGTCAAACTTGCCCGTCAGGTTGGTTCGGCCGGCCTAACCTATCCCGCGGTTTATAACGCGGCAAACGAGCAGGCGGTCGAGGCGTTCCATGCCGGTTGGATCGGCTTCAACCAGATCGTCGACCTGGTCGAACGAGTTGTCGATGCCCACGAGCCAGAGAGCGAGCTATCGCTCGATGGAGTCTTGCGTGCCGAGATTTGGGCGCGAGATCGCGCCAGCGCTCAGATAGCCAGGGCCTGCTAATGAACGACACGACGCTCTACGTCATCGGAATTCTGGTCGTTGCCCTCGGCATCGGGTTTTCGATCGGTTGGCACGAGCTAGGTCACCTGATTCCCGCGAAACTCTTCGGCGTCAAAGTGCCGAAATACATGATCGGTTTTGGTCCGACCCTGTTTTCGAAAAAGATCGGTGAAACCGAATACGGTTTGAAGCTGATTCCACTCGGCGGCTACATCGCGATGATTGGCATGTATCCACCGGCAAAACCCGGCTCTGCTCCGCTCAAGCGCGGCTTCTTTCGCGACATGATTGCGTCGGCCAGAACGGCTCACTCCGAGTATGTCGGCCCCGGTGACGAAAATCGAATGTTCTTCCAGTTGAGCGTTTGGAAGCGCATGGTCATCATGCTTGGCGGCCCGGTGATGAACCTGATCCTGGGCACGGTTTTGCTGACCGTGACTCTAAGTGGCATTGGGGTTCAGCAGACTTCAACCAAAATCGCAGAGGTTTCGGCTTGCGTGCCGGCCACCTCGGCGACGGTTTGCTCTTCAACCGAACCGGCATCGCCGGCAGCAGCGGCAGGGCTTCGCGCGGGCGATCGAATTCTGGCCATCAACGGTCGAGAAATCTCGAGTTGGGCGGTGTCGGCACACCTGCTCAAGGCCGGAATTTCGAACTCGATCAAGGTGCGCAAGGCATCTGGCGCCGAGGTTACCTTGGGCATAACTCCGGTGACCGCTCTTCGTCCCGTGATCGAAAACGGTGGAGTCAAGCTCGATTCGGCCGGCAAGCCGATTCTCGCTCCAAAGCCCGTGCTCGGCATCATCCTGGCGAGCGAAACCAGACCACTGTCGCTTGGTGAGTCGCTGGCTGCCTCGGGGCAGTCGGTTGCGCAAGTGGCTCAGATGATTTTTCAGCTTCCACAGCAGGTCGCCTCGGTTAGCCAGTCGACCTTTGGCCATGGCAAGCGCAATGCCTCCGGGCCGGTTTCGGTGATTGGCATCGGTCAAATCGCGGGCGAGGTTGCCAGCAGCAACACCGCTACCTTCACGCAAAAACTTCAGAGTGAACTTGGCATCCTTGCCTCGCTGAACTTTGCACTCTTTGCCTTCAACCTGCTGCCGCTTCTGCCGCTCGACGGTGGTCACGTGGCCGGCGGCATTTATGAGGCAATCAAGAAGGGGCTGTTCCGTCTTCGCCGCAAACCGAACCCGGGTCCGGCAGACACTGCGCTGTTGATGCCGCTCACCTGGGTGGTCTTTCTGGCCCTGATGGCGCTGAGCGCGTTGATTGTGATCGCCGACTTGGTCAACCCAATCGCTTATTAGGCGGAATGCCAGAGGCAAACAATCGATTTAGGATTGTTGAACAGCAAATCGAAAGAGGGCAATTCAAGTGGCTGCAGTGAACCTTGGTCTACCTAAGACTCCGCCTCCAACTCTCGCGCCTCGTCGCAAGAGTCGTCAGATCATGGTCGGCAAGGTGGCCGTCGGTGGCGATGCTCCGGTCTCGGTTCAGTCGATGTGCACCACCAAAACCACCGATGTGAACGCCACTCTTCAGCAGATTGCCGAGCTAACTGCCTCAGGTTGCGACATCGTTCGCGTGGCCGTGCCAACCGAAGAAGATGCCGAGCGCCTGCCGCTGATCGCTCGCAAATCACAGATTCCGGTTATCGCAGACATTCACTTTCAGCCCAAGTATGTTTTCGCGGCAATCGACGCCGGTTGCGGCGCCGTGCGCGTGAACCCGGGCAACATCCGCCAGTTTGATGACAAGGTCGGCGAGATTGCCAAGGCCGCCAAGGATGCTGGCGTCTCGATTCGCATCGGTGTGAACGCCGGTTCGCTAGACCCGCGCCTGCTGCAGAAGTATGGCAAGGCGACCGCTGAGGCGCTGGTTGAGTCTGCCGTTTGGGAGGCCTCGTTGTTCGAAGAGCACGACTTCCACGACTTCAAGATTTCGGTCAAGCACAATGACCCGGTGGTCATGGTGAAGGCCTACGAGATGCTTGCCGAGCGAGGGGAGTGGCCGCTGCACCTCGGTGTCACCGAGGCCGGTCCGGCGTTCCAAGGCACCATCAAGTCATCGGTCGCCTTCGGCGCACTGTTGTCTAAGGGAATCGGCGACACCATCCGTGTCTCGCTTTCTGCACCGCCGGTCGAAGAGATCAAGGTTGGCTCGCAGATTCTCGAGTCGCTCAACCTACGCCCTCGCAAGCTCGAGATCGTCAGCTGCCCAAGTTGTGGCCGTGCACAGGTAGACGTTTATCAGTTGGCCAACGATGTCACCGCGGGTCTAGAGAAGCTCACCGTTCCGCTTCGCGTTGCCGTGATGGGATGTGTCGTGAACGGCCCGGGCGAGGCCCGTGAGGCCGATCTTGGTGTGGCCTCGGGCAACGGCAAGGGGCAGATCTTCGTCAAGGGAGAGGTCATCAAGACCGTGCCTGAGAGCGAAATCGTCGCGACACTGATCGAAGAGGCAAACCGAATGGCAGCCGAAATGGACCCGGCTCTAATCGGCAGCCCACAGGTGGTCGTCGCTCAGAAGTAGAATGGCAGCATGCCAATCCGCTTATCAAACCTGTTCCTACGCACGCTCCGTGAAGACCCAAACGAGGCCGAGGTAGAAAGCCACAAGCTTTTGCTTCGCGCCGGATACATTCGTCGCGCGGGAGCCGGCCTCTACACCTGGCTGCCGCTGGGCCTAGCCGTGAAGGCCAAGATCGAACAGGTAGTTCGCGAAGAGATGGCCAATGCCGGCGCACAAGAAGTGTTCTTCCCTGCGCTTTTGCCTCGCGAGCCTTTCGAGGCGACCGGTCGCTGGACGGAATACGGAGACAACCTGTTCCGTCTGCAAGACCGCAAGAAGGCCGATTATCTGCTTGCTCCAACCCACGAAGAGATGTTCACCCTCTTGGTGAAAGACCTTTATTCGTCATACAAGGACCTACCGGTCGCGCTTTATCAAATTCAGAACAAGTATCGCGATGAGGCTCGCCCACGTGCCGGATTGCTGCGCGGTCGCGAGTTCGTGATGAAGGATGCCTACAGCTTCGATGTCACCGACGAGGGTCTGGCTAAGGCTTATCAGGCTCAGCGCGACGCCTATGAGCGCATCTTCACTCGCTTGGGTGTCGAGTATGTCATCGTCAAGGCCGACGCCGGAGCCATGGGTGGTTCGGCATCGGAGGAATTCCTGTCGCCAAGCCCGATCGGTGAAGACACCTTTGTGCGCTCGCCGGGTGGCTATGCCGCCAACGTTGAAGCCGTGGCAACCGTCGTGCCTGCGAGAATCGCCATCGAAGGCCAGCCAGCCGCAGAGGTTTTGTCGACACCGGAGTGTTCAAACATCAAGCGGATCGTTGCTTGGTCGAATGCCAACGTGTCTCGTGCCGACGGTGCCGAGTGGACCGCCGCGCATACGCTTAAAAACAACGTCATGGCTCTGGTCTCACCTGAGGGCAAGCGCGAACTGGTTGTGGTTGGTCTGCCTGGCGACCGCGAGGTTGACGTCAAGCGTGCCGAGGCTGCCTTCTCACCTAACGAAATCGAGCAGGCCAACGAGGAAGACTTCGCCAAGCACCCTGAACTCATCAAGGGTTACATTGGCCCGGTCAAGAATGGCCAGCCAATCCTCGGTCTAGGCGGAGTGAGCAAGATTCGTTACCTGCTTGACCCGCGCGTGGTCGAGGGTTCGGCCTGGATCACCGGTGCCAATGAATCTGAGAAGCACGTCTTTGGTTTGGTGGCCGGCCGTGACTTCACCGCAGACGGCATTGTCGACATCGCCGAGGTTCGAGTTGGCGACGAGGCTCCGGATGGCTCAGGCCCACTCGAGCTCGCTCGCGGCATCGAAATCGGTCACGTCTTTCAGCTTGGTCGCAAGTATGCCGAGGCTCTGGACCTCAAGGTTCTCGACGAAAACGGCAAACTTGTCACCGTGACCATGGGTTCGTATGGCATTGGCATCACTCGACTGATCGCGGTTTTGGCCGAGGCGAATCACGACGAAAACGGCCTAATCTGGCCGGAGGCCGTGTCACCTGCCGACATCTACATCGTTGCCGCCGGCAAGGATGACGAGGTCTATCAGGCGGCCGAAAAGCTCGCTGTCGAACTTGAGGCCAAGGGCAAAACGGTCATCCTGGATGATCGCCAGAAGGTCAGCCCAGGTGTGAAGTTTGGCGATGCAGAGCTCATCGGTGTGCCAAACATCGTCATCGTCGGCAAGGGTCTTGCCGAGGGCAACGTTGACCTGTGGGATCGCCGCTCTGGTGAGCGACGCCCGGTCAAGGTAGAATCGGCACTGGCTGAATTGCTCTAAACCTTTTCGGTTTCAGCGCGTTTCACGAATTTTGACAACTAACTAGCGGCCTGGAGGCATTTCATGGACATCGACCTGAGCGTACTTAAGTTCATCGAGCGAGAAAAAGAAATCCCTTTTGGCGAGCTTGTGTCAATCATCGAGGCGGCAATTCTTGCCGCCTACCAAAAGCACGTTGGCAACTCAGACCCGGCGCGTGCCGAGCTGAATAAGTCGACCGGTCACGTCAACATCTATGCCCCGGTTCTTGATGAAGAGGGTGTAAAGACCGGCGAAACCGAGGTGACTCCCGAAAACTTCGGTCGTGTCGCCGCGGCGGCAGCCAAGCAGGTTATTTTCAACCGCCTTCGCGAGATCAACGACGAGAGCCTCTTTGGCGAATTCTCTGGCAAGGAAGGCGACATTGTCGCCGGAACCATCCAGCAGGGCCAGAAGTCTTACATGGTTTATGTCAACCTCGGCACCATCGAGGCCATCATGCCCCCTGAAGAGCAGGTTCCGGGCGAAGACTATTCACACGGCAAGCGCATCCGCGTCTTTGTGACCGCGGTAAACCGCGGAACCAAGGGACCTCAGGTTACGGTTTCACGCACCCACCCATCTTTGGTTCGCAAGCTTTTCGCAATGGAAGTGCCTGAAATCGCAAGCGGTGTAGTCGAGATCGTCTCGCTGGCTCGCGAGGCCGGCCACCGCACCAAGATTGCGGTTCGCGCGCACGAGGCGGGCGTGAACGCCAAGGGTTCTTGCATCGGCGAACTTGGTCAGCGTGTTCGCGCGGTTCAGACCGAGCTAAACGATGAAAAGATCGACATCGTCGACTTCAGCGACGACCTGCCAACCTATGTTGCTCAGGCGCTGTCACCGGCCAAGGTTTCCAGCTCATTCATGCTCGACGCTGCCACCAAGTCGGTGCGTGTTTTGGTTCCAGACTTCCAGCTGTCACTGGCCATTGGCAAGGAGGGGCAGAATGCCCGACTGGCAGCAAAACTGACCGGTGCAAAGATCGATATTCAGCCTGACAGCATCCTGGATGGCGACTAGACCCTATCCCTTTTATTTTCTAGGGGTTAGAATGGAACGAACTTGTGTTGGTTGTCGCCAGCACTCCAGTCGCGCAGATCTATTGCGAATCGTTGAAAAATCAGGCACTTTGATTCTCGACGAACGCAAGACACTGCCTGGCCGGGGAGCTTGGATTCACCCAGCGCAGGAATGTTTAGAGTTGGCAATCACCCGGAGAGCATTCATCCGGGCTTTGAAACTTTCAGGTCAACCAGATTCGTCTGGATTGAACTTCACTAAAGAACAGGCAGAAACGATGTTGGCAAACAAATGAGTAACTCGAAATGAGTACCCAACAGCTTTAACGGCCTGCCCTGTCTAGGGAAGGCCCCAGACAGGAGAAACAAAAGTGGCGCTACCACGCGTGTACGACATTGCTAAAGAACTCGGAATCGATTCCAAGGTTGCTTTGGCCAAACTTCAAGAACTCGGCGAATTCGTCAAGAGCGGTTCTTCAACTATCGCCCCACCCGTAGCCAAGAAGCTACGCGAGGCATTCCCAGACGCTAAACCAGTGGTTGCAGAGCCAAAGGCGGCTCCTGCCGCTGCGGCACCGACCGCACCAACGCCAGCAGCTCCGGCTCCTGCCGCTCCGGCGGCAGCCGCACCGGTGGCTCCGGCTCCGGCAGCCCCGGTCGCACCTGCCACTCCAGCTTCGCCAAAGGTCGCTGCGCCGACCCCGGCTGCGCCGGCGGCGTCTGCCCCTGCGGCACCAGCTGCTCCGGCCGCTCCAACAGCGGCAACTCCAGGCATTCCTCGTCCGGGCAACAACCCGTTCGCGGCGGCTCAGGGCATGGGCATCCCACGCCCGATCAGCCGTCCTGGCAATAATCCTTTCGCTCCTTCGCAGGGAATGGGTCGCCCTGGTGGCCCTAGACCAGCCGGTGGAGCCGGCCGTCCGGGTGGACCGGGTCGCCCTGGTGGCGCACCGGGTGCCGGTGGCGCACCTCGTCCTGGCGGTTTCTCGGGTGGGCCTCGTCCTGCCGGTGCCGGCTTCTCGCGCCCAGGTGGCGGTGCCCCTGGTGGTGCCCCTGGCGCTGCTCCGGGTGGATTCACTCGTCCTGGCGGTGGCCCTGGTGGTGGCCGTGGTCGTGGAGTTGGCGGTGGAACCGCCGGTGCCTTCGGTAAGGGCGGAGCCCGCGGCCAGAGCAAGGCCCGCAAGTCGAAGCGTGCCAAGCGCGAAGAGTTCGAACAGCGCAGCAATGCACCATCGCTCGGTGGTGCTCTTGTTCCACGCGGAGACGGTTCGACCGTTATTCGCCTGCGTCGTGGCTCGTCAATCCAAGACTTTGCAGACAAGATCGACACCAATGCAGGTCAGCTGATCACCGTTCTGTTCCACCTTGGGCAGATGGCGACCGCTACCGCATCGCTAGACGAAGACACCTTCCAGATTCTCGGCGAAGAGCTCGGTTACAAGATCGAGATCGTGTCGCCAGAAGACGAAGAGCGCGAGCTATTCGAAGGCTTTGGTCTAGACATCGACACCGACTATGACGACGAGGATGCCGACCTGGTTGCTCGCCCGCCGGTGGTTACCGTTATGGGTCACGTTGACCACGGTAAGACTCGTTTGCTCGACTCGATTCGCAACTCAAACGTCATCGCTGGCGAGGCCGGTGGAATCACCCAGCACATCGGCGCCTACCAGGTGCACGTTGAGCACGAGGGCGTCGACCGAGCCATCACCTTCATTGACACCCCGGGTCACGAGGCGTTCACCGCCATGCGTGCTCGTGGTGCCCAGGTTACCGACCTTGCAATCCTTGTGGTTGCAGCGGACGACGGCGTTATGCCTCAGACCGTTGAAGCCTTGAACCACGCCCAGTCGGCCGGTGTGCCAATTGTGGTCGCGGTGAACAAGACCGATAAGGAAGGCGCTAACCCTGCCAAGATTCGTCAGCAGTTGACCGAGTTCAACCTCGTTGCTGAAGAGTATGGTGGCGATGTGATGTTCGTCGATGTTTCGGCATTGACCGGCAAGGGCATTCCTGAACTGCTTGACGCTGTGCTGTTGACCGCCGACGCGGCGCTAGACATGCGAGCTAACCCGAACAAGGATGCCCGCGGTGTCGCCATCGAAGCCAACCTAGACAAGGGTCGTGGTTCGGTTGCTACCGTTCTTATCCAGTCTGGAACTCTGCGCATCGGTGACTCGATCGTTGCCGGTGCCGCTCACGGACGTGTGCGTGCCATGTTCGACGAAAACGGCGTGGCAGTCGAGGCGGCTGAACCAAGCCGCCCGGTTCAGGTGCTTGGTCTGCAGTCGGTTCCTCGTGCAGGTGACACCTTTGTGGTCACCGACGATGAGCGACAGGCTCGCCAGATCGCTGAGAAGCGCGAAGCAGCCGACCGAAACGCACTGCTTGCCAAGACTCGCAAGCGCGTCAGCCTCGAAGACTTCACCAAGGCTCTCGAAGATGGCAAGGTCGAATCACTCAACCTCGTCATCAAGGGTGACGTCTCGGGTGCCGTTGAAGCTCTCGAAGACTCGCTGCTCAAGATTGAGGTCGACGATTCAGTTCAGCTTCGAATCATCCACCGCGGTGTCGGTGCGATTACCGAATCTGACGTCAACCTGGCCACCGTCGACAACGCAATCATCATCGGTTTCAATGTCAAGCCAGACAACAAGGCCAAGGAGCGCGCAGACCGCGAGGGTGTCGACATTCGTCAGTACTCGGTCATCTATGCCGCTTTGGACGACATCGAGAAGGCTCTCAAGGGCATGCTCAAGCCAGAGTACGAAGAGGCTCAGCTTGGCACCGCCGAGGTTCGCGAACTGTTCAAGTCTTCGAAGGTCGGAACCATCGCCGGTTCGATCGTTCGTTCAGGCTCGATCAAGCGAAACTCGCTCGCCCGTGTCTTGCGTGCCGGCAAGGTTATTGCCGACAACCTAAAGATCGAATCGCTGAAGCGCTTCAAGGATGACGCAACCGAAGTCAAAACTGACTTTGAGTGTGGTATCGGACTTGCCGGCTTCAACGACCTAGAGCTTGAAGACATCATCGAGACCTTCGAGATGCGCGAAAAGCCACGCGTCTAAGGATTGCTAAATGGTTGATCACGCTCGAGCTCGAAAGCTCGCCGAACGCATCAAGGTGTTGGTGGCAGAGGCGCTTGAACGCGCCGTAAAGGACCCGGATTTGGGTTTTGTCACCATCACCGAGGTCAAGGTAACCCCTGACCTTCAGCACGCCAGCATTTTCTACACCGTGTATGGCACCCCTGCCGAGAAGAAGCGCTCGTCAGAAATCATCGAAAAGAATCGCGGTTTGGTTCGTCGAGAGGTTGGTCACAATCTCTCGATTCGCCTGACCCCGACGATTGAATTCATCCCGGATGAAATCCCCGAGACCGCGGCGGCCATGAATGACCTTCTGGCCGAGGCGCGAGCTCGCGACGAGCAGGTGGCCAAGTTGGCGGCCGAGGCTCACTGGGCCGGAGAAGAAAACCCTTATAAGGAGCCGCGCAAGATCGAGGATGAAGAGGACGAAGACTAAATGTCTTCCGGCCTTGTTCTAATCGACAAGCCTTCCGGCTGGACCAGTCACGACGTGGTCGCTCGCCTTCGAAAGTTGGCGGGCACCCGTCGGGTGGGTCACGCCGGAACCCTAGATCCGATGGCCACCGGCCTATTGTTAATTGGCATCAATTCGGCCACCAAACTGCTGACCTTCTTGGTCGGCGAAAAGAAGACCTACGAAGCGACCATCCGCCTTGGTGCCGCAACCGTGACCGACGACAGAGAGTCGGAGTTCACCTCGGTTGCCGATGCCGCTCGGGTTAGCGCCCTGACGGTCGATCGGCTGGAAACTGCGCTTGAGGCCCTGCGCGGCCCGATAGAGCAGGTGCCGAGTTCGGTCAGCGCCATCAAGGTTGACGGAGAGCGCGCCTATGCCAAGGTTCGTTCGGGCGACGAGGTTAAACTCAAGGCCCGACCGGTGACGATCCATCGTTTCGAGGTGGTCGGCGAGCCTCGCCTGGTTCTCGAGGGTGAAAACACCTTCTTCGATTTCGAAGCCATCATCGACTGCTCTTCTGGCACTTACATTCGCGCGCTCGCTCGTGACTTGGGTTCGTCTCTTGGGGTTGGCGGTCACCTCACCGCATTGCGACGGACCAAAATCGGAAGCTATGAAATTTCGCAGGCTCAATCCTTGGATGGGTTGACTGCCGAGGCGCTGGCCATCCTGCCCATTGAGCAAGCCGCAAAACAACAGTTTCAAACCCGTGAACTAAGCGATCAAGAGGTGATCGACATTCGTCACGGCAAGCGTCTGCCGGTGGTTAGCGAGTCGGAGCTTCAGCCCACTGCGGCCCTTGATCAAAATGGCGAGTTGATTGCGATGCTAACCAAATCGGGCAATGCCGCGAAGTCGCTGGTTGTTTTTGCTTCAGATTCGAACGGAGAAGAAGGCTAATGCTCGAAACCCTTTTTCAGGTTGAGGCCTGGGGAGCCCTGTTGATTGGTCTAGTGCTGCTCGGCTTCGGTGCCGCCAAGCGCAAGCCGAGCCTGGTTTCGCTCGGCGCAACCGCTTTCGTTCAAATGGGCCTGGTCACTCAGTTGATTTGCTCAATCATCCTGGTTTCCGGTGGCGCTCGCGCCAAGGGCGACACCATCGAATTCTTCGCCTACATTTTGGTCGCCTTCATAGTTCCGATCGGTGCCGCGTTTTGGGCCCTGATCGAACGCACTCGCTGGTCAACCCTGGTGCTTGGCGTTGGTGCACTTACCGTCGCGATCATGTTCGCAAGAATGCACCAAATCTGGTTCGGTTAGGCTAGAGACATGGCAAATCAGAAGCGCAATCTAGGCATCGGTCGACTACTAATTTCGGCTTACGGAGTCTTGGCCCTCGCCGCAACCGGCCGTGCCGGTTATGAGCTGGCTGCCAAGTTCAACGAGGCCCCGCTGCCATACTCGCTGTCGATTTTTTCGGCGCTGGTATACATCGTTGCGACCGTTGCGCTTGCCCGTTCCAAGGGTGGGTGGCGCAAGGTGGCCTATGCCGCGGTGATCATCGAGCTCTCGGGGGTTCTGCTGATCGGTGCCGCAAGCGTGATTTGGCCAGGCGTGTTCACCTATAACGGCAAGCTCGTGAAGACCGTGTGGTCGTTCTTCGGAATCGCCTATGGCTTTGTTCCGGTGGCTCTGCCGATTCTCGGTCTGATTTGGTTGAGGAAGTCGAAGCAGAACTAATGCTTGAGCTCACCGACCTTCGGGCTGCCAGCCAGCTCGGCCCAACCGCCGTGACCATCGGCAAATTCGACGGAATTCACCGCGGTCACCAGGCGCTTATCAACGAGTTAATTTCAGCCGCCTCGGCTCACAATCTCACCAGCGCCCTGGTTACTTTTGATCGCCACCCGGATGCGCTGCTCAACCCGGCGAATTTGAAGTGGCCGCTAATCGGGCCAAGGCAAAAGGCCAACCTGATTGCCGACCTAGGTGTCGATGCGCTTCTGACGCTTCAATTCGACGAGGCACTCGCGGCTCAACCAGCAGCCGATTTCATCCAAGAAAAGTTGGTCGATTCACTGAACGCCAAGATCGTGATTGTCGGCGAGGATTTCAGATTCGGCGCCGGGGGGCAGGGAGATGTTGACCTGCTTCACGAACTGGGGCAGCAGCTCGGCTTTGAGGTTCGCGTGATTCCGAGCGCAACCGAGGACGGTCTCAAGGTTTCGACCTCGGTGATTCGCGAATTGCTCGACAGGGGAGACGTCGCAGGCGCGGCAAAGTTGCTCGGTCGAGTTCACACCACCGTCGGCGTGATCGAGCACGGTCTCAAAATCGGCCGCACCATCGGGTTTCCAACCGCAAACATGTCACGAGACGCAGAGGGTTACCTGCCGCTGGATGGCGTCTATGCCGGTTGGCTAGTGGTCGACGGCGTCAAGCACCCGGCGGCTCATTCGGTGGGCATCAACGAGACTTTTCAGGCTGTGCCTCGACTGGTCGAGTCGCACGTTCTAGACCGCAAAGACCTCGATCTATACGACAAGGTGGTGACCCTCGAATACGTCGACTTCATTCGGCCATCTGCCAAGTTCAACGGCGTCGAGGCGCTGGTTGATGAGATCAACCGTGACTTGGATAAAATGCGCGTTATCTTGGGGCTATGAAAATGACCTTTGCCGACGCGGTTAAATCGGGCCTAAAGAATTACGCGAAGTTCAAAGGCACCGCTGATCGTCGTGAATTCTGGTATTTCTATCTGTTCAATGTGCTGCTGAATATGGTCACCAGCACCCTGGATGGCTTCATCGCACCGGGCGCCGCGGGGGCGAGCGGCCTTTCGAGTGGCGGTCCGCTATACATGCTCACCAATTTGATTTTGGTGATCCCGAATCTAACCATGACGGTTCGACGCTTTCACGATGCCGGCCACTCAGGCAAATGGCTCTTCCTCTGGCTTGCTCCGGTTGCGGCATTCCTGATCGGTGGCGGATTCGCGGTTGCAACCAACCCGATTTCGAACCTCGAAACCGCGACCAATGACCAGCTTTTGGCTTTGATCCTGCCGCTGCTGCCGGCCTTTATCCTGGCCTCCGGGGTTGGGATTTTTCAGTTGGTGATAAACCTCAAGGCTTCAAAATCGGCCGCCGCCGGCAATCGGTATGCCATTGAGGCAGAGACTGCGACTAGCGTCGATAAGTAAATTCGGCTAGACTCGACAGGTTGCCGTGTATCGGCCGCGGATAAAGAGAGCTAAGTCATTCCGACATTAGCGCCGCGCAGTTAGGAAACCGAAAGGGGAACCCACTATGGCACTAGATGCAGCAGTGAAGACCGCAATTATCAACGAGTATGCAACTCACCCAGGCGACACTGGTTCTCCAGAAGTTCAGATCGCTGTTCTAACCAAGCGAATCAAGGACCTAACCGAGCACCTAAAGGACCACAAGCACGACCACCACTCACGTCGTGGCCTACTTATCCTTGTTGGTCAGCGCCGTCGTCTTCTCGGTTACTTGCAGAAGGTAGACATCAAGCGCTACCGCGACCTACTAGAGCGCCTAGGTCTTCGTCGCTAATAATTCATCTTCACGAGAACCGCCTTCCTATCCAGGAGGGCGGTTTTCTGTTAGCCTAGAAAACAGAGCGACGTGGCAGGTTTGCTGGTCTTCGGTTGTGGGTCTTGATTACTCCGAGTTGGGTTCAAGATTTTCTACTGCAGACCAGGGCATCCCTCCAATGTGGGCAAGTTAACTTGCCGCGAACGCTCACGCACGAAGCAACCAGTTCTAGGCCTAAATCTTTTGGCCCTGGTCTTTTCGTGCACAGAGGAAAAAGAGGAGGGACCATGGAAGGTCCAGAAATCAAAGCAACAGAAGCAATCATCGACAACGGAAAATTCGGCAAGCGCGTAATCCGTTTCGAAACCGGTCGTTTGGCTCAGCA
>Ga0213922_1000017_pt1 | contig 114355 bp, 155 predicted proteins | sample McNCre2917MG_FD_165060 | JGI IMG/M metagenome (GOLD analysis project Ga0213922, IMG submission 165060) | Freshwater microbial communities from McNutts Creek, Athens, Georgia, United States - 29-17 MG | ecosystem: Environmental > Aquatic > Freshwater > Creek | place: USA: Georgia | collected... | reverse complement strand
TACAATAGTTGCTATTGCAAGAATTATATATTTGGTCAGCATATATAATACACCGACCAATGTTCTAACTATATACTTCATAACTAAAATGCTACAAGTCCATAATATGCGTTCTCACTATCTAATGCATATAGATCTTCATTATGTATGAAATCATCTTCTGCAATAATACATTCAACAGCTTGTTGTATCTGTCTGATTGTAGATTGTTCTAATGTTGTACCAAATTGCATCAGAGTCATATCTGATAATCTGTCTAAGTTTGTTTGAGTTGTAACCATGATTATTAAGGATTTAATAGTTTATAATGTTTGTTTAGTTAATATGCCTATTAGTTCATCTCTATTAGGTCTTTTGTTCCTACATGCACTACATGTACATGGTTCAGTCTTAAACCTACCACAATGAGGAGCAAATATATACCCCTCATCAATAAGTTCTTTATACCAACCTAAGTCTATCCATCTCTGTAATGTTTTAGGATTGGATATTCTTGTTGTACCACAATCTGGTGCTGTCCATTGTTCCATTATAATGTTTGTTCAAGATCAGCTCCAACAATAAGAGCAGGAACCCAGCCTATAAATAACATAAGCCATCCAATACCAGCATTAGATATACATTCTTTATATGTCATATTAGATAGGACATAAAACAATAGGCCAATTGTTAGCCAAGTGATTACTAATGTAGCTAACATAGCTAACATAATTTTAGTTGATTTCATAATGTGTTTGTTTATTAAGGATTATAAGTATTACATGTTAAGCACAAAACATATCCATGTGGATGTATAAATACATGTTTTCTTTCTGTTACAATTAACTCATCTGTAGCTTGAACAATTAAGTTCATATCAAGATAACTACAAGATTCATCTGGATAATATAATTCTCCTTTAGATAGGAAATCTTTAAATGATGGTAAATCTATTACATCTCCAACATTAAACTGAATAGAAGGAAAATCATCACTGTAACATGCTATGTAATCAATTGCAGCCACTTGATTTTTTACATCATGATATATATAACCATCAATGTCTTGTATGTTTATTTGTATTTTCATAATATGTATTATTAAGGAGATTAATATTGTTTCTAATGTTTAATCAGACCGTAGAAGAGTCTGTAATAATGTTATATAAATATATATTCATACTATATAAGAACTTAATATTTATATATAGGAATATGTTTAGTTAATGCTATATGTATTTGATTAGCATGTGATGTTGCATACAATGCTTTCAAGGGTTAAATACATGCCTATGTATCCACTGCTATATCATTACACTCACAAAAAAGTTTTCTATATATACAGAAATAAACTTTTTACCTATATATATAGGACAATAAACTTTTATTCTATATATAGGAGAAACTTTTTTATAGCCCACCCAAATGATTTGTCAATCCCACCCTTATATATAGATGATAATGAAAAAAGAGTCTACCAATTAAGGCAGACTCTTTTGTTTGTTTATTAGATTGCGTCTAACAATGCATTAACTCTTGTTTGAGACAATCCTGCAGTTGTAGCGTGAGCTTGAATTGCTGATTGAATGTCAATGTCCAATGATACTTCATCAATTGCGTCTTGAATCAAAGCCTCTTTGGTTTTGTAGATGCAAGTGATTTGGTCACGCAACACTGTTACAGCAACTCCATTGCTATCAACTAATGGTTCTCCATTACTATCAAGTTGTCCAATTGGTTTAGTAACAACATTAGCAAAGAATGGTAATGTTACATCAGCCTCTGTTGACCAACCATTATTTTCCATTACTCTTTTGTTAACAAAGTATCTTGTACCTTTGTTGTCGTAAGCTGAATAGTTTCCTGCTTCTGTGAAGTTACCACTGATGATTTTTACATTTTTCATGTTTTCTGTTTTTTAAATGATTATTGTTTATGTTAACTGTGGGGGGTATCCCCAATCTCTCAAATCGTACTGGGGGTCTTTGGATGGAGTGGTCAACACCCCCATATACACAAACGGTTTTTAGATTTTGAAAATTTTTTTTCCACATCCTCTCACAAAAGTTTTGTTCATTAATATATTTTGTTTTACCTTTGGCGGGTGGGTGGGTTTGTTCTATTAGAAGATCTATATATGATTGATCGTTATTTAACACATTTCTAGTTCCTTTGTACAGAATAACGATCAATTCTTCTACATCCATGTACAGATACTAGTCCATAATATAGCATATGTATTAAAAAATATATGTAATGTATGTATTGTATATATTATTTGTATATCTTTGTCTTATAGTTAACTAAATTATGGAAGAGAGAAAGATTATAGTACAAACACTTAAGAAAGATGTAACCAACCATTTCATCTTAGCGGAGAAATACTATTCCATCCTATCAGCTATTAACAATCTTGGTCTTACACAAAGAGAGATACAGTTGGTAGCATTTACAGCTATCAAAGGAAACATTACATATGCTAATGTTAGGGAGGAGTTTTGCAAGAAGTATAATACGACAAGTCCAACAATAAATAACATCATCAGTAAGTTAAAGAAGATGGGTATATTTATTAAGGAAGCAGGGAAGGTGAAGATCAATCCAGCTATTGTTGTAGATTTCAATAAGAATTTAACGTTAGTAATAAAGCTGGAACATGGAGAAACCAATGTCAATGTCAGTGAAGGAATGGATCATCAAGAAGATGGCCATCAAGATGGTGATATCTGAGAAGGTGATTAATGACGTTGTCACACACCAGTTTGATTCAGCCAATGACGCTTTAAATATTCATAAGAGTGTAGAGCTCTCTGGATTTGGTAAGTTCTATTTCAATGAAAAGAAGGCAATCAAAACAATGGAGAAGTATTCATCTCAGAAGGATATGTACGAAACTATATTGGAAGATCCAACAACAACAGATGCAAAGAGAGCTAATGTTCAAGTGAGACTGGCTAACTTATTGATTAGTATTAAAACATTAAAACCAAAACTAAATGAAACTAGGACAGATATATGAGGGATGGAAGAATCATCTGCTTCCTGAAGATAGAAAGAAAGCATTCATTGAACATGTTAGCCAGGAACGAATGGATATATGTACACAATGTGAAGAGCATTCTTATAACAAACCAGAATACACAACAGTCAGACCTGATGCACATTGCACAAATTGTGGATGCACATTAGCTGCTAAGACAAAATGTCTTTCATGCGAATGCCCATTGAAGAAATGGGGACCAGTGGATGAACCTAATGACACATTATATGCAACTACGTAAAATCCCTTTGGCAGAACTACTCACTATTCTTACAGAATTATATGAAGATGGTGTAGATTATATTGATATATCAGGAAAATCTTCTACAGCTACAGAGGACCCACAAGATCTTATTAAGATTACAGTGAGACCAGATTATATGAGTAAGGATGACACAGAAGAAAACACTTCTTCAAACATTGATGTGAGCAGATTGTCTGATACAGATATTAACGACCTAATATAAACTCACATGAGTAGAAAACCAAACTACTATAAGCAAATCCTAACAGTGTTGGAAGATCTTCAAAAGAATCATCCTACATATAATATAGGTAGACACATCTCTACAGCATTAGATGGATCAGATATTTGGAGCATTTCAGATAAAGACTTTTTACAAGTGCTTAAAGATTACAGAGCAGAATTAGATTCTGATGTCATACATGAGGATGATGTTGATCTAATAATTAAACAAGGGCTAGACCTAAATCACATTCTAGACGAAGAGGAGGAGGATTAATACAATGGCAATAAAGAAAACTACATACATCAATACAGAACTTGATTGGGCAGAACAACAACTAGCTTCTTGGAAGCAATATGTTGATGCTAATCCATTACATGAGTTGAAAGATAGAATTGAATGGAAACCTACAGCTAAAGGAGGCTTGCTTCCTATGGTGATAGCATCAATTGAATCACAAGGAAAGTTTGTCCAAGAGACAATGAAGAACTATCTAGCTCTGTTAGAGCAAGTTGACAAACTACGTGAGAAAGAAGAAGCTAAGAAGGTAGAGACTAGAGGTGGTGCAGAGCTTGGAGCTATGGCAGAAGACTTCTTAAAAGGTAGACGATAATGCAATTACACACTATAGAATATAAAGATTGGTTCATCAATCAAGGACGTGTTCCAGATAAAGCATCTGAGGAGTATAGAGAATTCTTTAACTTCCACAGAGAGCTTTGTATGAATGGATGTATGATGGATGGACAATATATCAATCCTTTTCTATATTGGCATTTGAATATATGGCATACAGAGGTGGATATTCTAGATGAATATGGAAGAATCAACCAGAAATATGCAAACCCGCTTCTTAGAGATAATGAGTGGTTAGTAACAAACGAAATAGATAGAGCTCAGAAAGAGAAAAAAGGACTAGTGATACTTGGTATCCGAAGGTTTGCTAAGTCTGTATTAGAAGCTTCCTATATAGGTCAGGGAGCTACATTTGATGAGAACTCACAGAATATTATTGCTGGATTGAATGCTCCCGATATAAAGCTTATTACAGATAAGATTGATAAAGGACTTAACTTTGTTCCAGAAGCTTGGAGATGGCAGAGAGTTGAAGATAACTGGAAGAATCAAGTTACATTAGGTATCAAGACTAAAGCTGGAGAGCGTATACCATTTTCTCAGATCCTTATTCGTAACTTAGATGAAGGTAATAATGAGGAGGCTATTGCAGGTACTAAACCTCGTAGGCTTATTATTGATGAGATAGGTAAAGGAAGTTTCCTTAGAGGACTTCAAGCTGCCACACCTGGATTTACAACACCATTTGGTTGGGGATGTTCTCCTATATTAACAGGTACAGGTGGGGATATGAAGAAGTTTATGGATGCAAAGAGCTTAATGTTCGATGTGGAAAACTTCAACTTCTTAGAATATAACAGTGCTAAAGATGATAAACGAGTTCATGGACTTTTCATCTCACATAAATATAGAATGGAAGCTAAAGAACCTTCCACTCTTGGTGCTTTCCTAGATGCACCAAAAGAATCTTCTTTACATGAAGTGTCTATGATGGTGTCAAATGAAGACCTTGCTACAAAGATTACCAATGATAACTTAGATAAGTTAAAAAAAGCTGGTGATAGAGTAGCATACCTGAAAGAGAAGATGTATTACCCACAAGAGGTGGATGATATATTCTTGAATGAAGATACAAACATCTTTGATATAGAAGCTGCTAAACGTCAGAAGTTTAGACTGAGTCAACAAGAAAGAACAGGGACACCTGTATTATTATACGATGATGGTCAAGGAGTTAGACATGAGTTTACAGATAAACTTCCTATAACAAACTTTCCATTAAAGAATACAGATCTTAAGGATGCACCTGTAGTGATATATGAGTTTCCTATAGAATCTCCTCCTTATGGATTATATGTAGCAGGTATTGACCCTTATAGACAAGGGAAGTCTGCATATAGTTCATCTCTAGGATCTGTGTATATATACAAACGTATGCACGCTATTTCTGGAGAGAAATATCAAGATATGTTTGTTGCTAGTTATTGTGCTAGACCAGATAAGAAAGAAACATGGGAAGAACAAGCACGTATGCTTATTAAGTATTACAATGCTAGAGCTCTATGTGAAAATGATGAGATCAGCTTTATTGACTACATGATATCTAAAGGTGATGCACATTACTTGGAAAGACAACCAGATTGGTTGAAAGAGATTGTTCCAAATACCACAGTTAGAAGGGATTACGGAATACATAGATCTTCTGAAAAGATTAGAGACTTTTTACATGGAGCTCTGAAAAAATATACAGAGGAAGTGATGCATGTAGAAAAAGATGATGAAGGAAACATCATTTCTGAAACTAAGGGTATGTCAAAGATATTTGATCCTGTGTTATTAGAAGAAATGATACAATATAATGAAGAGGGTAACTTTGACCGTATCATTGCTGCAGAGCTTGCAATAGCATTAGCAATGAAGTTAGATCCTATAATAGGAAGAGTGGGAGCAGAGAAAGATCCAAGAGCAGCAGCAATGTTCACTAAAAATAAAAAGAATACGCTTTTCACAGAAAGCAGATCAATGTTTAACACACCAAAAAGTAAATTGTTTAGATAAAATGGCAATAATTAGATATACAAAAGATGCTACCATTAGGTATGCTTATTTGAACATCTTCCCTGATCAGTTCAAAACAGATAAGGAAAAAGAAGATGAGAGTTGGATTAAGAATACAATGGACTATTTCTCCAACAAAGCATATGCTGAGTACATCAAGAATAGAGATACGTTCGTAAAGAACTATGATCTTATGAAAGGAATCCTGAGAATGGAAGATTTCTATCAGGAACCAGAGGTAAGAAGTTTTACAGATGTGCTTACAGCGGATCTAGAACTTCCTGCATATGTAAAACATTATTCAATTATCACCACTCCTGTTAATGAATTAGTAGGAGAGATCTCTAAACGTCCAGATGCATTCAAAGTGAAAGCATTTGATGATGATAGTCAAGCAGAAGAACTTCAGTTTAAGACAGACATCCTTCATAAATATGTAATGCAACAAGCTAAACAAAAGATTTATGAAAAGGCTGCTATGGAAGGAGTTGAACTTTCTGATGAGGATGCTGAGAAGATGACTATGGAACAGGTTCAGGATCAGCTAGATAACTATACATCTGTAGCAGAGAAATGGAGTAACCACATATTAACATGTCAAAAAGCAGACTTTAACCTAAAGGAGAAAAGCGAAGATGCATTTAGAGATCTTTGTATTTCTGCTAGAGAATTTTATCACATCTATGAAGACAACTCAAAACTCGGATTTAACGTTGAAGTCGCAAATCCAAAAAACACATGGTTCCTTACCACACCAGACAGAAAATGGATTTCAGATCCTACAGGAAGAGCACAAGGAGCTTATGCTGCTGGGACTGTGCAGGTTATGGAATTATCAGAGATCATTGAAAGCATTCCAGACCTTACAAAAGAAGAAATAGATCACTTAAGGAGTTCATTACAAGACTATGGACTTATTAATGTACGTGAGTCTAACTTAGGTAATCCAGAAGCTACACCAGGACAAGACTCTGTACAGTATGATACATTTGACCCATTAGTTCTACAAACTCGTATGCTTATTGAAAGTGAGATGAAAGAGAACAATGATGGATTGAAAGACTTCTTAGGACTTACTAATAATGTTAGTTCATTTGGATATAAATATGTAGTTGTACGTAGTTATTGGATATCTAAGAAAAAGATTGGTAAGTTGATCTACTTGGATGAGATGGGTAATGAGCAATCTACATTAGTGGATGAGAGCTATAAATCAGGAACTATTCCTACACAACAATCATTAGAATGGGGATGGATTAATCAATGGTACCAAGGAACTAAGATTGGTCCAGATATCTATCACATTAAACCATTCAAGTTATTAAACTATTGTCCTATTATAGGAACAACATATGAAGTGAAGAATACAGAAGCTAAATCTCTTGTGGATCTTATGAAACCATTCCAAGTGATTTACAATGTATGTATGAATCAATTGTATAAGCTTCTTGAGAAAGAGGTTGGTAAGGTGCAATTGATGTCACTGAGACATATTCCTATTCCAAAAGATGGAGATGCACAAGATGCTCTTGATATCTGGGAAATGGAAGCACGTAATAGAGGAGTAGTGTTTGTTGATGATAGTCCAGAGAACATGAAATCTCCGAGCTCATTCAACCAGTTTACAGCATTAGATCTTACACGTACACAAGAGATTCAATCTAGATATACATTAGCTCAACAAATCAAGAATGAATGCTGGGAACTTGTAGGATTATCTAAACAACGTTTAGGAAGCGTATCAGCTTCAGAAAGTGCTACAGGGACCAATACTGCTATACAACAAAGTTATTCGCAAACAGAGCCTTTATTTGTAGCACACGAGTATGTGTTAGGTCAATTATACCAAGCTATTATTGATGCAGCATTATATACAGAGAGTGCTAAGCCACAATCTACTCTTTCATACATTACAGGAGAAGGAGAAGCCGCATTTGTACAAGTGAATGGGTCAGATCTTAAGTTCAGAGACTTAAAAGTATTCTTAACTAATAGACCAGAAGATACTCAGATGTTTAATGAACTTAGACAATTGTCTCAAGCTGTTATTCAGAATGGTGGTACATTATATGAAATCATTGAACTATATAGCACTAAGTCTATTAGAGAGATGAAGAAAGTGTTTAAAGATCTTAGAGATAGACAGATTGCTCAACAAGAACAAGCACAACAACTTGAACAACAAAAAGTACAACAACAACAACAAGCTGTTCAAGCTCAAATTGCTTCTGCACAACAATTACAACAAGAAAAACAAGCTCATGATGATTATCAAAATGAACTTGATAGAATCAATAAGAAAGAGATTGCTCTTATTGCAGCAGAAGCTAAGGGAGGTCCATTATCAGATCTTGATGCATCAGGAACTCCTGATGTTCTAGAAATCAATAAGTTAGCAATGGAACATTCAAAAGCTCAACAAGAATATGATGCTAAAATGGCTGATGTAAATTCTAAAAATGTATTAGCTGCACAAAAACTAAAACTAGAGCAAGAGAAAAATCAAATTGCTAGAGAGAATATGGCAAATGATTTGGCAGTAGCAAAAGAGAATGCTAAGGGCAGAAATAACAAAAAATAGTAAAAAACTTCCCCTCTACGGAGGGGATAAATTACATTAATGCTATATTATCAAAAATATTGATCCACAAAGACTGATAAGTCTTTGATATTAAATATCCTTGATATACTTTTACATTAATAAACCAAACATAAATACAACTACATATGGCTGATGATTTAGAAACTATGGGTAACTTTAGTATCCAAGATACTATGGAAATGGGTATGGGTAACCAAGAATTACTTCAAGGGTTATTCGAACCTGAAACTGCTTCTAGTAATCCTGATGATGTTGAACCTATAATCAATGAGGCTAATCCACCTGCTGCACCTGCTAAACCAGATGTACCAAAAGGTAAGGATATAGTACCTCCTAAAAATGTTGATGGTAAAACAGACGAAGAAAAACAAGAAGGACAATCTTTAATATCTGACTTTTTAAGTGATGATGAAGATGAAGATGATGATGATACACCACCAGTAGCAAAAGCTCCTAAGAAAACAGAGACTGCTACAGATGAAGGTGATGATGATGATGAACCACAAGAAGGTACACAATTTTCTGCTCTTGCAAATGACTTATTTAAGTTAGGTGTATTCACTAATGATGGAGAAGAAGATGAGGAACCAGTTTCTACAGCAGAAGAATTTCTAGAGAGATTTAATGCTGAAAAGAAGAAAGGTGCTTCTGAAATTGTACAAAACTTTATTGGACAATTTGGAGAAGACTACCAAGAAGCTTTTGATGCCATATTTGTAAAAGGAGTTAATCCTAAAGATTACTTCGGTACTTACAATCAAGTAGTTGATTTTGCTGAGATGGATTTAGCTGATGAAAATAATCAAGTTAGAATTATCAAACAAGCACTTACTGATCAAGGATTTGATCCTGAAGATGTAGAAACAGAAGTTGAAAGACTTAAAAACTATGGAGATCTAGAAAGTGTTGCAGCTAAACATCATAAGGTATTGGTTAAAAAAGAAGCAGCTAAGCTTCAACAAATGGAATCTAAAGCTCAGCAAGAGTTACAACAAAAGCAAGCAATTAGAAACCAATATATTACAAATGTTCAATCTATCCTACAGGATAAAGTGAAGAATAAAGAGTTTGATGGTATTCCTATCAATCCAAAAATAGCAGGCGAACTACAAGACTTCTTATTAGTTGATAAGTGGAAAACTCCTTCAGGAGAAACTCTTACAGACTTTGATCGTGCTATTTTGGATATGAAGAAACCAGAGAACCACGAGATGAAAGTTAAGGTGGGTCTTATTCTAAAAATGTTAGAAAAAGATCCTACATTATCAACCATACAAAGAACAGGTGTGACTAAAAAGTCTAATCAGTTATTTGGAGAAGTTGCTAGACAGGTTTCTAAAGCTAAGAGTAGCGGAGGTCCTGGTTCAAAAGCTGACCCTAAATCATGGTTCTTATAACAAACATATTAATAATTAACAAATTCGAATAAAAATGGCAGTTCAAACAATCCCTGGGTTAACTGGTTTTACTTACGCTCGTGTTGCCTCTATGGACAAACGTGCAGTAGGAAAACTTACTGACTCAAATCACTTAGAGTCTTTTCACTCTACTGAGCCTGCTGACTATGATAAAAAAATCATCAGTCTGTATACGCAAAGCTCATTGTACAGTAACGACTTCTTGGACATGATCAACAAGAGCACTCCTTATTACATTGATAATAACAGTGACGCTTGGAAATGGCAAGTAGCAGTTCCTTACAAATTCCCTAAAATTATCGATGTTCCTAGTTCTACTCAACAATTGTTGAAACCAGGTATCGATGGTCAAGAATTTCAATTAGTAATTGATACTAATGAGTTTTCTAAAAATGCAATTGTATCTGTAGGTACTCGTCAGTACGGTCCTAGATTCTATGTAATCAAAGATCCTGTGCCTTGGAATGCTGGTTACTTGTATACATTTAACTTGGTAACTGATAACCCAACAGTTGATTTCGTAACTCCAAATTTCTTACAAGTAGGTATTGAGTTAGAATTGGTTGATGCTGCTATCGGTGAGTTTGATCAAGACTTATTAGGTCTTCCTCGTTTAGGTGAGCAAATCACTATGTTTGAATCTTTAGGTTCTGCATATGGATATGAGCACAAAATCACAGAATGGGCTGATGACAAAATGATGAGAGATGCTGGTGGTAAACCATTAGATATCTTGGTATATGCTCCACAAAGACGTAACCAATTACCTTTAACTCGTAATGATGTTAAATGGGAACCGTTCATCGAGTTCTGGATGCGTAAATCTATGTTAGAATTGAAAGTTAAACGTATGATCTGGGCTAAACCTGGAACAGTTAAAACTAATGGTTCTAAACAAGAAGTTAAACGTACATCTGCAGGTGTTTACCACAGAATGCGTAACAACGGAAACTTGGTACAATACAACCGTGGAGAATTCTCTGCTAACTTGATTCGTTCAGTATTTGGAGATTTGTTCTACAGAAGAGTAGATGTTAAAGACCGTAGAGTTAAAATGTACACTAATGAGGCTGGATTCGATGTATTCCAACAAGCTCTTAAAACTGATGCATTAAATTCAGGTCTTACTTTCATGGCTGATTCTGGAAACAGATACATGCAAGGAGAAGGACAACATATCACTTACAACTTTGCATTTGATGCAATGGTAACTCGTGAGACTGGACGTGTTGAATTGATTCACTTGAAAGAATTAGATTTACCTCAAACTAACTTAGAGTTTGGACAAAACAAAAAATCTACTCCAGTATTTATGGTGTTTGATGTTTCTCCAATGTCTGATGGTTCAATGGTGAACAACATCCGTGAAGTTCGTATGAAAGGTGCGCCTTCTATGACTTGGGGTTATATTGATGGTACTCGTCACCACTTAGGTTTTGCTAAGTCTCAAGGTATGAGTTCAGCTAACAAATTCCCAGGATACGAAATCTGGATGAAAGACAGATGTGATGTATTCATTGAAGATTTATCAAGAACTGTATTGATCGAAGAGATCCCACAATTCTAATAAATAAGAATTCCGAGAAAGATCCCCTCATCCCCACTCCCTCCTAGAGGGGATCAATCTCAATCATAGACTTAGTAAAGCCTCTTATGTTTTAACATAATGTAACTAAGTTATAGAGTGATGGATTAGGCATTTCCTGATTGCATTCCCTTCGATGGGAACACTCTACAAATCGTGTGGTAGAGCAGTTGGTTAGCTTGCTGGACTCATAATCCAGAGGTCGTAGGTTCGAGTCCTACCCACGCAACTAAAATAAACCAAACATTATTAATTAAACTACATTATGGGTAAATTAGGAAAGATCTCTACAATCAAAAGAGAGTATACCACTTCTCAATTGCAAACAATGCAAAGTGGGTTGGCACAGAAAGGATTAACTAGAATTCCTGGTACAGGAGTTTTTAAGTATCCTTACAAAGAATTAGATGGTAAGTATAGAACAGGATTAGATCCAGATGCTGCTTACATTAGACGAATTGCAGATCCAACTGAAAGAGAATTAGAAACTGAAAGAGTTACTAATCTACGAGCTAAACTTGAAGCTGATCTAGGTGATATTGATCTTGGTCCACGTTCTAAGTTCTGGAACTATGGATTATCAACTTCTACAGAAGATCAATCTCATGTGCAGCCAGTTAAATTGTTAGATGGTGATAACTATTATGATCTTTCTATTCCGTTTCAAGAACTTGCTTTTGCATGGTTGAGAGTACATCCTACTATTGCTTCTTCATACCAAGCTTGGGAAAGAGGAGATTATCCTGCAGATACTCAATTCTACATTGTAGATGATGAGATTGAAAATGCAGTGGTCTTCAAGAAAAAACAATTGATCAACAAAGCTATTGTTAAGTTTGATGCAATGACTCCTGAGAAAAAACGTAAAGTGGGTAGATTATTAGGTCTTCCAGTTACAGAGGATACAAAAGAAGAAGTTGTATACAACCAAGTAGATAACATGTTGAAACAATCAGAATTTAAGTCTGGTGCTTTCCAAGGATTAAATCCTGTAGAAGTATTCAACAGATTTGCTGACATGAAGGAAAATTTACTCCATATTAAAGATTTAGTTAAACAAGCTATTGCTCATTCAATTTATAGAGTTAAACCAAGTGGTAAAGTTTATGAAGGTGAATTTGAAATTGCTAAAGATGAAGAAGATCTTATCAAGTTCTTAGCTGATGATGACCATCAAGATGAGTTACTTGTATTAGAAGGAAAACTAAAAACTAAAAAACTAGCTTCTGTTTAAGGAGCTAGTTTTATAAATATACAAGCATATGATACCAGTAGATAGTTTATTATACAAGATTGATCAAAAACTAAATAAACTATCAACTAATGAGCACCAACAGATTCAACTAGAAGACAAAATCTTAGCTCTGAATGAGGCTCAGATAAAGTTGATAAAACAAAAAGTTGATGGCATTAGTGCTGCAAATGCAATGGGAATGGATGCTTTTAAGAAGCGTTATGAAGACCTACAAAGTCTTGTAATGAATTATGATCATCAACCATTACCTTTAGTATTGAAGGATGCTAATTTAAATCAATGGGCTGCTAATGTACATACATTAGAACCAAAGTATATGTTCTACGTTGATAGCTATGCATTAGCTGATAAAGGTAGATGTATAGATAGACAGATCTGGATTAATCGAGATCTAGCTAAACACGGAGATTTACAGTTCATACTAAACAATGAACATTACAAACCTTCATTTGAATATCAAGAAACATTTAACTTTCTTGCTTCTGATGAGATAAGTATATTCACTGATGGAACTTTCACTCCAAAGACATTACAAATAATGTATATGCGTTATCCTGATTATATTAATAAAGAAGGATATATTATGTTAGATGGAACACCTTCTTTTGATCAAGACTGTGAACTTGAAACATATCTAGAGGATGAATTATTAGATTTAACAGTTCAAAACCTAGCAATGTATACTGAGAATCAATCTGCTGTACAAAATGCAGCATATAGGATTCAAACAAACGAATAAACTATTAATTTAAATAAATAAACAATGGCTGATTTTTCATTAACCACGTTATTCGTGGTGCCAGTAGGACAGACTGTTCTTCCTAGCTCTGGTTCGACACAAGATCTTACTGCAGGTCAAGTAGGTATCTTCAACAGCAATTATGCAACTGTTAACGCAGGAACTATTGCAGCATCTCCTTATTTCTACGTTGCACAAGGTAGAGCTAACACTTACTTGCAAGGATCTAAAAGATCTGACAAAATTGCTAGTAATGGTTCTAACGTAACTGAATGGTACAAAGTATCAGGAACTACAACTGCAAATGTTCAAGTTACAGATGTAACAGATTTTAATGTACAAGCAGGTGAGGATATCACTTTGACTTTACGTGCTCACTCAAGCTACTTGGATACATTGTACTTCAATGGATTTACACGTTCAGTAACTGTAGCTGCTGCATGTTTAGAGTGTGGTGGTGATCCATGTGCTAGTGTTGATGTAAATGCATTAATTGATGCTTTGATTGCAAAATTAGAAGCTCAAGCTCCAGGTACTAACCCTGACAACATTTCATTGAACCAATTTTATACATTTGAAAATGTAGGTGGTACAATTTTACGTATTACTGGTAAACCATTAACTGCATATGGACAACCATGTGATGTAGCTGCTTTTCCTTACGAATATGACAGAATGTATTTCCGTACTTTCGTATATGCTGGACCTGCTACAACTGCTGACTTTATTGTTGCTGACAACTGTAACATTGTTGCTACAGCTACTGTAACTCAAGAAGCTTCTTACCCAACAGGTGTATCTGCAGAGATTGCACAATTGGAGAAAAACTTCTACAGCTACCAAGCTGGTTACTTGAAACATTTATATAGAATGAATGGTTACAATGAGAACTTTGAGTCTTATGTAGCTGCTGGTATCGCTTATGATACATTTTATATCAAATTCAACGAGTACAACAAAGGTGCTTATGTATGGGGTGATTATATCCATGAAGATGCTACTGTAATTATTGCTGTTCCAGTTAACTCAATGCTTACAAGTTCTCTTCAAAGTACGTTAGAAGCTGCTTTAGGTGCTCTTCCAAGCCCTTCTTCAACTACTACTACTACTACAACTATGTAATCCATAGAAGGTAGAAAATTTTAACAATAACCTATGCCAGGGGAAAGAGGATAACTCATATTCCTCTGGCATATTTATTTAAACAACATGGCAGATTTAAAACTAGATATAATTGTAGTTCCTACATATAATGTATTTAACTTAGCAATTATGGATGCTTCTACATATCCTGATGATCCACCTTTGGTATCAGGTGCAACTATTGATATAGATGTACCAGGATTTGGTTTAGTAAGCTTACCATTCATAGTTGGTGAATTGAATATATTTACATCATCAAATCTTGGCATAAGTGCTGTTGGTGTGAGTGAACCTCTCCCTGATGGAATATATCATTTAAGATATTCTATTGCACCAGCTACAACTAATTTTGTTGAGAAAACAATTATTCGTGTAGATAAACTACAAGAGAAGTTTGATGAAGCTTTTATGAAACTTGATATGATGGAATGTGATAGAGCTATTAAGACACAAGCAAAAGTGGATCTTAATACTGTATATTTCTTTATTCAAGGATCAATAGCAGCAGCTAACAACTGTGCTGAGGTAGAGGCTAACAAATTGTACACTCAAGCAAATAAAATGTTAAATAACTTTATAAAAACCAATTGTGGTTGTTCAGGTAACAACTATCAAGTAAACTTTTACTAATATGGCAACTTGTAATTCATGTGGAGCTAATGTGGGATGTGGATGTAACTTAAACAAAAGTGGACAATGCGCAGCCTGTGCTTCTAAAGTAAATAAATAATAAATTATGTTATCACCTAGATTAACAAATTGTGTTGAGTGTTCAACTATACCAGTTTTATTAAACAATATAGATTGTAAACTTGCAGAGATGGCTAATAATTTATATAACAATGTTATATTAATGCTTAACCAACCTGTTCAAGGAAATACAATTATTGATCTATTGAACTACAGAAGAATACTTACTTTCAAGTATTGTAATCCAGATTATGCTGGATGTTATACAGTACCAATGATTGCTAGTAGAATTAAAATTCTAACAGCTGGATGTAAAACTATTCCATGTCAACCATGTATGGAACCACTTACAACAACTAGTACTTCTAGTACCAGTACCAGTACCAGTACCAGTACATCAACTAGTACAAGTACAACAACAACTACCACTACAACAGATCCATATTATTACTATATAGCTAATTTATATGCATGTCCTAATTGTGATACTCCTAGTGGTACTGATACAATAATTAAATCAGTATCTCCTTTAACTATTGGAAATTGGATTCCTTGGGTTAGTGGTGGTAATGTTTATATGTTCAATGTATTGTCTGTAACAAGTCCTTTTTATATGGCAACATTTATTGATGCTGGTGGAGAAATTACAACCTGTGGTTGTCCGACAACTACAACTACTACTACCACAATTGCAGGTCCTACTATTAACATAGGACTAGATGTATCATCTGGATGTAATATACTTACTCCAATTAGTGGAACATTTGATGGTGGTACTTTTTGTACTTCTTCAACTATAACTTCATTAGGACTTCCATTTAGTGATTATATAGGATCACCTGATACATATGTATCATTTTTTGTATCTGATGGTAGTGGTCAATATAGAGAGGTACTCAATCCTGCAATAGGTGAACATACAGCAACAATTATAGGACCTTGTTCAACTTGTCCAGTATAATAAATTAATAATATATAAATAAAAATAAAATGAGTTGTACCAATTGCTTTAATGGTTGTGCTGAAACAACTTCAGATCAATGTGTAAAATATACAGGAATAGACATTCCTGAATTAGGTATTGTCAAAGGTGACCCTTTAGCTGCTGTGTTGCAAAGTATCAATGATGCCATTATAGCGCTACAGATAGCTATTACAACAACAACTACTACCACTGTGGCACCAACTACCACAACAACTACTACTAGTGCTTAAAACCAAAGAATATGACAGTATTAATAACATTAACAACGGCAGGAACAGATTCTGGTCCTTTTAGTTTATATTCAAATCTAGATGGATTTGTTACACCATTTGAAACAGGTGTAAGTAGATTTGCATTAGAAGCTGGATATACATCTACACTTGTTCCAGATTTTACAGCCACTGTAAGAGTTAAATCTACAGGAGCATGTACAAACTATACAGATTTGCCTATTACAGGTACAACCACAACTACAAGTAGTAGTACCACTACAAGTACAACTACTATCCCTGCTTATGTGTTTAGTAATGGTACAATCTTAAGTAAAGCATCTAGTTCAGGAACTGTTACAGAAACTATAACAGGAACATTAACTGTAAACTCAGGACCTGCAGTATTTCATGCAAGAATAAATGTAAATACTGGTGATTCAGGATATGTTAATTTTACAGTGAGTGGTATTGATGCTAGTATAATTTCTAGATCTGGATCAGGTATTAGTGATGGTCCAAGTTTCTCTGTACCTGTAGGAGTATATTCTTATTCATTAAGAGTAGATGCAACAAGTGCACCTGTATTTACAGTAGTGACTGGAGAAATTGTATAATATATTTCAGTAGGTTTGTTGGTTTTCTTACTGAACATAATTCCTCAGTGTAATATTTTACACTGGGGTTTTTTGTTTTATAACTATTTTAGTTATAAATAATAACCTGTCTAATTAAAAATATTTGGAAAGTATAAAAACTATTCTTTATCTTTACCATATTTTTTAACTAAATAGCACTCTATATGTCTGAAAACCAAGCATTGTTAAATCAATTAGAAGACCTGCTTCGATTAAAAAGATCTAAAAAATTCTACGCTGAAAGACTTGGAATTACAGAATCTGAAGTAAATGATTTGTTAAAAGAATTGAAAGAACAGAATAACGAACCTCTACCAGAAGTTTATAATGCTGTTACAAAGAAAGTTAATATTGACAAAGGTACATTAGAAAGTACAATTGTTTCTGACTTTGATCCAAAGGATGATATTGAACTAGCCAAATTACATAAAATAGATCTTGACAAGTATGTTATTACAAACTACTGGTCTAAGATGTTACCAAGTGGGAAGTTTACTTCCTCAGTCTTCTCAAAAAGAAAACAAGCAGAAGATTATTCTCCCGAAGACTTTATCAAGTTTTTAGAAAACTACACACCTAGACCTCAATCAATATTTGCTGTTGATGTTGATAGTAGTAAAGAACATGTGAATGTTGAAATATCATTATCAGATTATCACTTAGCCAAAAGACATATTGATGGAGATAACAGTCCTGCTGAAAGAGCTAGACGTTATTTTAATGTTGCTGAGTCATTAATTAGAAAAGTGAGATCAATATATAACATAGACACAATTGTGTTCCCTATATCGAATGATTTCTTTCACACTGATAACTATCAACATCAAACTACAAATGGTACACCACAGGACACTATAATGGATTATAGTTCTGAGTATGAATTAGGATTTGATATTCTAGTTAGCACTATTAACATGTTGAAAAACAATTGTAGTAATGTAGAAGTTATATTAGTTCAAGGTAATCATGATAGAACTAAATCATTTTATCTTGCACATGCATTAGATGTGTTCTTCAAGAATAATTATGATGTAAGATTTAAAAGAGAACATAGTGTTGTAAAAGGAATAACATTAGGTAATACATTTATTGGTTGGCACCATGGCAACTGTAAAATAGAAGATCTTCCTTTATTATTTGCTACACATCCAGATTATAGTAAAGAATTTGGTAATGCAACATTTAGAGAAGTTCATACAGGTGATAAACATCACTACATGGCTAAAGAAATTAAGGGAGTAAGAATACAACAAATGCCTAGTTTATCAGGAACTGATAGATGGCATCTAGATAGTAATTATGTACATTCAGTACGAGCAGCCCTGGCTTTAGTTTATGATTATAAACATGGAAAGGTTTGCGAGTTTGAAGAAAGAATTTAAAAATGGCAACACTAAGAAAATTAGTATCGGATGTACGTTCAGTACATAAAATTTTATCCACTGACAGTTTGATAACTGACAGAGCTATTGCATCTGAAATTAGAAACAACTCTCTATTGTTAATCAAACGAGAAACTAATTTAAGAAAGCTCTGGGCAACTGATACTTTATTTACTACTATTCCATGTTTAGAGATGATAGAAGTACCAATCTCTGAATGCTGTGATTATGTAGATCCTTGCAGTATAGCAAGAACAAAATATAAACTCCCACGTATCTCTGAAGGAAACTATCAGTATGTTATACAGGGAGTTTACTCTATTAATGCAATGAGTGGTCAAGGAAAGAAATTGAAAGAGATTTCAGTTAATAGATATTTGAATCTATTAAAACTTCCTATTATTAAGAAAGAAGATTATTTCTGGATTTCTAATGGTTATTTGTATGTCACTAACCCATTGTTACAAGCTATACGATTTGTAGCATTCTTTGAAGAAGATGTTGATAATAACATCATGTATCCAGAATGTGGATGTGGAAGTGCACAATACACTACAGAACAAATCTGTCAGAATCCATTAGATAAAGAGTTTCCTCTTCCAGGATACTTAGAACAACAGGTTCTTGAATTAACATCTAAGAAGTTATTATCTACTTATTTTAATCTTAAAACAGATGTAAGTCAAGATAATGTAGATGGCCAAGCACCAAATGCAAAACCAAATAATTAATGAGAACAAAGATTGATTGGAGAAGTGCCAGTAAAGAAAACTATAATGACTTCTGTAAAAAGCATCCAACTATAAAGATTACATTTGATAACTGGAGAAACATTCTCTACACTTACAATGAATCATTTAAAGAGTATGTTTTAGAAACAGGAGAGAAAGCTAAGCTTCCTTATGGTTTTGGTGAGTTTTCAATCAATAAAAAGAAAAGAAGAAGATTAAAAGGAATAGATGGTAAGGAGTTTGTTAATCTTCCTATAGATTGGCAAAAGACAAAAGAAAAAGGTAAAGTGATTTACAATTTCAATTATCATACAGAAGGTTATTTCTTTGGATGGATGTGGTTTAAAACTACAGCTAGATTTAAAAACTCTGATCTTTGGTATTTTAAACCATCAAGACTTACATCCAGATTACTATCGCACTATCTTAAAACCAGCGACAAGTACCAACACATTTACAAAGAATGGAAACGCTAAACTATGAGCTACTACTATAAATATGATTTCGTATCACCAGAACCTGTCTATGCCACTGTAAAAGAGGAATTAAAATCCTATTTTGATACAGGAGCAGTAGATGATCTTTTATTCCCTACTTACTTGGACAAATGTCTTAAGAAGCTAGGTAGAACTACTTATGTAATTGCGGAAGAAACTCTTTATATAGAAGACTTCCAAGCAAGACTTCCAGATAACTTTTATGCTGTAAGAGAAGCTTGGATGTGTACAGAGATTCCTCAGTACCCATATCAGTCTGCTAACTCATTCTATTCACAAGCAGCTAGTGCTACAACTATTCAAGTTAGTCCTATTGTTTATGGTGGAAATCCATGTGATAATCCATGTTCTAATCCTGAATGTCAACAATGTGATTGTAATGGTGCATGTATGCCTTTATTAGCTCAAGCTGTATACAAAACAAATACACAGACATCTAGATCATTTAGACTTGAGTATTTACTTAAACCAGGTAATATTTCTGCTAAACAACATTGTGGTGTAGAATATACAAATAACTGGGAGTTCTATCAAGATGCTCCTCCTGTACATGAGTTTACTCCAGGATCTGCAAGTTATGATTCATTTGATGTTAGAGATAATAAACTTGTAACTAATTTCAGAAATGGAATTGTACATTTAGTATTCTATGCTACAGAATACGATCAAATAGGAAATCAAATGATTCCTGATAACTATCGTATTAGAGAGTATGTAGAAGCATTCATTAAATACAAAGTATTTGAAATGTTAACTAACCAAACTGTTGATGAAACATTCAATCAGTTACAACAAAAGTTAGTTTACCATAAACAGCTATATGAAGAAGCATTCATCATGGCTAGTATTGAAATCAAGAAACAAACTGCATGGGAAAAACAAAGACGAGTTAAAAATGACTTGAATAGGTTTAACATGTACGAACTACCAAATAGAACTAATAGATACGGTAGAAGAAGAAATAATTAATTAAGTTATGGCAAATAACACAGAAGATACAACTCCTCAAGGAAACATCAGACAAGAGTATAAGAATGCCACTGTAGGTTTAAACTTGGACCAAACTGTTAATCAGATTAAACCAGGTACACTTACATATGCATTAAATGCTGCTGTTGAAAACTTTGATGCTAACTCAATTAATTACCAAAATGAACAAGGTAATGAGTTTTGTTTGCAGTTTCCTGAGAATCATGTATTAATTGGTACATATTTTATTAGTGAACAAAACAAACATATTTTCTTTTTAGTAAATCCTACTGCTGACAATTATAGTTGTGAGATTGGATTCATGGATAATAATGATTGTATTTATCAAACACTTGTATCTGCTACTTGTTTAAACTTTCAAGTTGATCATCCTATACATAAAGTTGTACATAGAATTACAAATTGTACAACAGAGATATATTGGACAGATGGGTTTAATCCTAGAAGATATTTAGATATAAATAATATTCCTTATAAGTTAGCTTCAGGAAGTCCTTTATGTAATCCTATATATTCAAATGAATTAGATTGCAATCAATTAAAGATGCAACCTAATTTTGATATTCCTCAATTAGAAGTAGATAAAATTACTACTGGAGGAAGTGTTACTGCTGGTACATATCAGTTTGCTGCACAGTATTCTGATGCATCTGGTAATGGATATACATCATTTTACTCTGTTACAAATCCAACACCTGTTGCTGACATACATATTACATCTCAAGATTTTAATTATCCTGTAGGTAAATCTATTGTTGTTAATGTTTCACATTTAGATTTAACAGGACAATTTCAATATTTTAATCTTGCTGTAATTAAAACAGTAAATGCAATTACATCAGTAGAGCTAATTGGTACATATTTTATTGATGGTGAAAATAGAAAGATTACTTATACAGGGCAGATTGTAGATAACATTCGTTTGTCTATTAATGATATCTTTGAAAAGTTTCCATACTATGATGTTGCTGAAGACTTAACTGCTGTACAAGATATTCTTGTATGGGATGGTCTTAAGTCTAATGAAAGAGTCAGTTATCAAAAGATAGCTAATCAAGTTTCTTTATTATGGGAAACATATAAAATTCCTAACACTGAAAATTATGCAAATGAATTAAATGCTACAAACTTACGTGGATATCTACGTGATGAAGTGTATGCATTTGAAATTGTATTTCTTTTAAATAATGGAATGCAAACAGATGGATTCCATATTCCTGGTAGAGTATCTACTCCATCAGATAATGATCCTATTTATGTAACTGATCCAGATTTTATTGGAGAACCTATCACTGGACATAATTATAATTATCGTTGGACAGTATATAACACTGCTACAGTAATTGGAACTGCTACAGGAGAAAAGATAGGAAATGCCACTCCATATCAATATGGTAACTTTGCTTATTGGCAATCAGAAGAAAAATACCCTTGTGATGAGAATATATGGGGAGATCTTGCAGATCAACCTATTAGACATCATAAGTTTCCAGATGTATTAGTATCACCTATATATGAATCAAAAACATTTACAGGAAAAGATACAATGGAGATGGGTAATGATGCTGTCTATCCTATTGGTGTTAAGATAAATACAGAACAAATTAAATCATTAATAGATTCTTCAAATCTTACACAAGATCAAAAAGATAGTATTGTAGGATTTAAAATTGTACGTGGTGATAGATCTACAAATAAATCTATTATTGCAAAAGGTATTCTTAGAAACGTAGGAAAGTATACAAGAGAAAATCAAGACTATTACTATCCTAACTATCCATATAATGATCTTAGTGCAGATCCTTTCTTAAATACAACTAATAATGCTTGGACACAGTTGTGTACAGCATTTGAAATAAATGTTTTAAAATTTAATCTTCCTGAAGATAATCCTACATATTTAGAAGTTAAGTATACAGATTGTAATACTAATAAAACTGCTTCTATAAAATATGATACATTAGGTTTGAAATCATTATGTTCTATAGGTGTTCCTGTTATACAAGGAATTGGTCCTAAGAATAAAATGGATATGGTAAATGGTGGATTATATGTTCCTGCTCCAGATTGTATTGGTACAGTTGGTTATGCAGAATATGATGTTTATTACATTGCTACATCAGGATCACATGCAGGATGGAAAGCACAGTGGAATGATCCTATCTTAGGAGTTACAGAAGTGTGGCTTCCTGGAGGATTATTTGGTGGACGTACATATGTTATTCATACAAGAGTAGGTACTGTTCCTCAAAACATAGATGGTAGTTCTTATTATGTAATTGATAAAACTGGTGAGGTTAGAACTACAGCATGTAAAGCTACATATCCTCAACCAGCATTAATTACAGGAGATACATTAGGTAATAGACAAATATTCAATTCACCTGAAACATCTTTTGGTCAACCGTTCTTAGGAAACATTCTTAAATTAGAAAATGTAATGTTTGGTCAAGGTGTTGCACACTTTGTTGAAGTGAAAGGTAATGCTAAATATAAGTTACTTACTAAAGAAGCTCAAATTGATGCACTAGATGCATCCAAAGCATTAGGAGCTGTTACTTCTACATTTAATGCATCTGCAATGTTTGCTGCATATCAATCATATCTTACTATTTACATAAATGGTATTACAAGAAAGAACTATGCATATTCATTCAACTCTATAGCTGATTATAATTATAGTGTAGGTATTCCTAATGATACAGGAGTTAAACAAAGAGTTTTAGAAAACTCTGCTAAATATTTAATTCCAGGTGTACAATCAACAGGATCTGGAACTAAAGATTTTCCAATTAATAATTATCAAAGAGAATCATCTGTATATTTAAAAACTACTGAAGATAAATCTACATTACCTTTTCCAAGTGATAGTCCATATATGGTATCTGGAGGAACTTCTATATTAACAGAACGTTCTAGATTTACAATATCAGATATAGGTAATTGTTCTACTCCGGCTAAAGAAGAAAAGATACAAGTAGTATCTTACTATGCTTCATTGAAAAATACATTTGTTAATCAATGGGGACAGATCTATTCATATAAAACAATTGATACAGGATTTCAAAGAATGTTCAATGTAACAACTCCTTTACCTAATGTGGTATTTGGTGGAGATACATTTATTAGTAGATTTGCATTCAAAACAAAACTACCATTCTTTATTGATAATAGAGTTAATGCTCCTGATGATTCAGATATATTCTATGATGAGATTGGTAACATAGCCTATCCTAAATTTTGGCATTCTGCTAGATCTATTTTACAAGATTATAGTGGTGATACAGGAGGTGCATTACCTGCAACATTATCAAACATCATTTCATATAAAGCTCATAATTTTGATTGTCCTAATAGTCAAGAACCTGGACCAACATCAACTCCTCCTGTTCCTGCACAAGACAATCCTAATAGAACATTTTATGATGGATATTTCTATTTGTTTGCATATGGTATTCCTAACTTCTATTGTGAGAGTTCTTACAATACAGATCTTAGACAAGCATTTAATAATAGAGAAGGAGACTTCTGGCCACATGTAAGTAATAATATTCCTGATAACTGGGTACAAGAAAACTTTGTATCTATTAATCAAGATAATACTTACTATTATAATACAACATATTCAAAACAAAATAAAGAGGATAACTTTTCACATCTTCCTCCAGACTTTGATCCAACTAAAGCATGTTTTACAAATTATCCATTTAGAGCTATTTACTCAGATCTTCAATCAACAGATGCTGATAATAGAGTGAATAACTGGTTAATCTATAGAGCAACATCATATTTTGATTTTCCTCAAAATTATGGCCAACTTGTATCATTAGATGGTATTCAAAATAAAGCTGTATTAGCTAGATTTGAAAACAAGTCATTAATGTATAATAACTTGCTTACAGTGGATACAAGTAATCCACAAGCAGCTTATTTAGGTAACCCTAATTTATTTAGAGGAGCACCTCCTATTGACTTTGCAGAAACAGATCTTGGGTATGTAGGAAGTCAGAACAAGTTCTTCTTAAAGATTCCTAATGGGCAAATAACTATTGATGCTAAAAGAGGACAAGTATTCTTAATAGAAGGTACACAAGTTCAAGACTTGTCTGCTTTTGGATTAGGAATGAATAGATTCTTTACGGATCACTTAGCATTTGAAATACTAAGATATTACCCAGAAGTAGATACTGATAATCATTTTAATGGTGTAGGACTTCATGGTGTATATGATAGTAAGTTTGATAGAGTAATAATTACTAAACTTGATTATATTCCTTTATATGCTAACATTTTTTATGATGCTGCATTAAAAGAATATTATATAGAAGAAGATAATATTAGAACACAAGTATTTCTTACAGATCCTGATTATTTCTGTAATAAGTCTTGGACAGTATCATTTAACTTTACAACTAAGAGTTGGATATCATTCCATAGTTATATTCCTAATTTCTATATAGGAGAAAACAATTTCTTCTATTCAGGAATTAATGGATGTTGTGATGAGTTTGATTTTGTTGCAGGACCTTTAGTACCTGGACCAACAACTACAACCACTACAACACATGTATTAAATTGTACTATTGCAGGAACTGCTCGTGTACCTAATTGTAATTTAGATGGAACAGCTATTGAAATAGTTCCAACCACTACAACTACAACATCTAGTAGTACAACTACTACCACAACTACAGTTTATTTTAACTGTGCATCTGTTACAGCAGTTACCACTGCAATGTCGCAAAATGTTACATATTTAGATTGTGATAGTGTGGAACAATCAGTAGATTTTAGTAATACTAGTGTAGACTTCTGTGCAACAGAAATTATAAGTCATACATCAGAAGTAGAAATAACAGTTAATGGACCTTGTCTACTATAAATAAATAATATGTCACAAACAATAAACATAAAATTGACAAAGGTTGGTCCAGTTGCTGGGCCCTTTGTCATATATGATCAAGTTAATAATATCATCGCTAACAATGTATCTAAACAATCATTGATAAGTGGTGTGACATACGTTGTATCTAATTCTGTTACATCTATAAAAATAAACTCTATTGGTGATTGTACATTTTCTAAAACACACGTAATAGCTCCAATTGCAGATAACTATTATAACACTCTTGTTGCACAAAGACTTGTTACAGGATGTGTATGGAGACATTTAACTAATATACAGTTGTATAATTCATTCTATGGAATTACAGCACCGTATATGATTGAGTATCCATTTGCATATCAGTACCAAGATGAAATATTACAAAACGTAAAAGATTATTCTAAAGCCTATAAATATCTTCCTATTCCAGATGGTGTATTTAATTATAACACAAAAGTTGAAACAAACGATCATTGGTTTAACAAAGCTATTTTATACAATGGGCAGCAATCATCAGGATTACTTGAACTTGTTGCAAAGCCTTTACATAATCTAAAAGAATATATGTCTTATCCAAAATTCAATGTTGATAGTAAAACTATCACTTATACTAAGAGTGATAACTTTTATCAGTATAATACATTTTGGGCATTACAGAAAAGTTCACAAGATGTGTTATTCAACACTCCTTGTACATCTCTATCATACGATAAAGTTATTAATGAAGACAATATGGACTATGGCACCAGATCATTCAGAAAAGCCCCTCTAAGAGCAAAAGAATTAAAAGTGAGACATATACTTGATAATACAAATAACATTCATATAGTGTCTCAATTCATATTAACACCTGCACAAATAAGTTATAAATAATGGCAAAGGGTTGGTTAGACAATTTCGGTAAAGAAGATAATTATAATGATTCTCAAGCTTCTGCTCCTGAAGGATTTCAAGGGGATGGATATAGTAATGTAGGTAGAAACTATTCTCCTGCATGGAGAGGACAGTTTCAGAAAGGTGGTACAGTTTTTTTACAACCAACTGATTCAAAATTACCATGGGCATATAATAATAAAACTAAAGATTATAATTCAGAAGTTGCTATGTCAATAGGTGGTGAAAATGGAGAACCTGCTTATTTAATTCCTACATTTAAAAAAGGTAAGTTTTTAAAAGATCCAATTAAAGAATATAAAAAAACAGGAGAACATTTAGGTGGCCCATTTAAAAATTGGCAAGATGCAGATAAATGGGAACAAGAAGTGAGACATCCTGCTGTAGAACAACATAGATCTATTATACCTTATACGTATAGTAATATGCAAATGGGTGGTAATGTCTATCCAGTTAATTATGTTCCTCAAGCACAAATGGGAGGAAGTCTTCCAGGAGCAACAGGAATGATGTATGCTAGAACAGGTGCTCCTAGTAAAGGTCCACGTAGAAATCAAACTGATGTTACAGATGCTTCTGCTCAGAATGGTAAAGAAATGCAATATTATCAAGAAGGATTAGATTTCAAACCAAAGACTATTAGTAGAGATGGATCTGTAATTAAAGATGATCTTGGGCAATGGGCTCATCCAGGAGAGATAACAGAAATAGGAAGTAATAATATTACTATGGAAGGAGTTCCTTATGATGTACTAGGTATATCTGATACAGGAGATACTAAACTTATGAAACCAGGTAAGAACTATAAGTTTAAGGGTAAAAAAGTGACTGAGTATCCTATGGCTAAAAATGGTGTAAATCAACAAGATGAAAAAAGCTTGCAACAATTAGATCAATTAACTAACTTTACAAACTACAATACCAAACAACCAGGTGGCTGGTTAGATACATTATAATTATGAAAGCACAAATGTTAAAACTGGCAGGTGTAAAAACTGAAGCTGCCTTTTACAAAAAGTATCCTACACAAGAAGCATTTATGAAAGTGCATGGTAAAGCTTTTAAGAAAGCTCAGATTGGTACTTATATTGGTGGTGAAGCTACTGCTGCACCAAAGCCAATTAACTTTAATGATGCTTACGATCAAGCAGATCTTTCTATTACAGGTAAGACAGGTAAGATGCGTCAAGAAGAAGCTAATAAACAAGCTACTTTAGCTACTCAACAAAAACAATCACAGGGTGGTGGAGATATATTTAGTCAAATAGGTGGAGCACTAGGTAATCTTGGTGAAGTATTTGCTGCTGAATATGGTACACATATTCCTAAAGCTCAAATTGGTAGAAATCTTACTCCTATTGGTCAAAATCTTACACCTGCAGGAATGGTTAATGTTGGACCACAAGTAGGACAACCTCAAGTATTTAATACAGGTACATTACCAAATCAAGTTAATCCTGGACAATCAGCCACTATGGGTGCAATAGGAGACGCTATTGGTAAATATGCAGGGCCTGTAGGTGAAGTTATTCAAGGATATGGAGCACTTAGAGCAGAAAGACAACAGTTAAAAAGTGCTCAACAAACACAACAACTTAGTGATCTTGCATTGAAAGCATCTAACACAAGACCTGAAAAAACACAAAGAAGATATGTTCGTCCTGAAGATATGGTTACTACAGGTAATCAATTATCTCCTTCATATGGTACAGGAACAAATATTCTTGCTCAAGATGGTGTAACTGTATCTGGAAAACCTGTAAGTAAAAAAGATATTAGAAAAGAAAAAGATTTAGTTAAAGTATTACCAAACTCTAGTCTTTATCCAGAGGATGAGGCTAATTATATACGTACTACAAAATCATTAGAAGGTTTAGGTAAAAGAAGTAAACCATTAGAACAACAAGCTACAAATGAATTTGTTGATTGGTATCAACATCCAGAAACATTAAAACGTTTTGGTGAAAATACAGGAATGGATCCTGCAAGATTACAAGATTTTGTAGGTAAAGCTTTAAGAACTCCTATGCGACCTGCTAAAGAAGATGATTATTTAACTTCTGAAGATAATGCTAAATGGAGAAGTCCTTTTTGGCAAGATCAAAACTATAGAACGTTAAATAAAAATACAGGAGAAATATTATACCAACCAAATCTTGAAAGTACATATGGTTTAGAAAAAACAAAAAATATACTAGCACATGAATTAGGTCATGCTTCTAGTTTAGATGAATTATTAGGACCTAAGTTAATGGGTATATTAGGAGAACCTACACATGTATTTAAAAAAGAAAAAGCATATATAGGTAGTCCTAATGAAGCATATGGTAACTTTCATGAGTTTAGAAAAAATTTAGGATTAAAACCTGGTCAAAAGATAGATGAGTCTACATTAAAAAAATTAACTAAGAAAAAAGGATTAGATCAAGAAAGATTTTATAGAGCATATAGTCCTGATAAAATTACAAAAGCTATTAACACTATAGCATACAATCCTAATAATAATGAGGATGTAACATATGCACAAGATGGAGCAGAGATTCAAAATACATATGCTCCTAATAATCTTTATGATGATCTTGGTTACGAACCATTAGAAGATTCTAATGAAGTAAAACAATATCAAAATGGTGGTTATGCAAATTCACAAGATTATTATAATAAAATAATAAATGCAGGTCAAAGTACAGGTATAATATCAGGAGGAAATGTTCCTTGGGATGTTATTGGTAATTTTGGAAGTAATGTTGGTGGTGCTATTGTAGGACAAGATGCAGGTGCTGGAATTGGAGGAACTATTGGTGGTACACTAGGAACTGCTTTAGGTGGTCCTCTTGGCGGTGCTATTGGTAAAACACTTGGTACTGTTGCTGGTGGTTTGCTTGATACTAATGATAGAGATATGAAGAAAGCTCAAAGAGCTACAAGTAGAAATATGCAAGGTATGGCTTTTGCTAATAGTGTTCAAGGAGTACAAGGACAGAATGCTGCATATATGGAAGATGGAGGATATGTATCTAATGATTGGACTCCACAAGTAATTGCTAAGTTTGGTGATCACTCTCCAGAAGATGTGTATGATTTTGCACATGAAGGAATGGATTCATTAAGAGCTGGTGGTCATTTGAAAGAATATAGAGATCCTAGTGAAAGAGCTATGCAAACATATGCTATGGGTGGTGAACTTAAAACTCATTGGGGAGGTCATATGGAAGAGATGTCTGAGAATCCATATCTACCTGATGGTGGTGTAACTTATATGCCTCATGGACAATCTCATGAAGAAGCTGATAGTAATGGTAGAACAGGTATTGGAATCACTTATGGAGATAATCCAGTTGAGGTGGAAAGAAGAGAACCTATTATGAAACTTAAAGATGGATCTACAGGAGAAGATAATCTTGTAGTATTTGGTAATCTAGAAATTCCTAAATATGGTGTAGAGCTATTAGGAGATAAAAAAGCAAAAGGAATGAAGTTTAAAAACTATGTATCAGATCTTTCTAAATCTGAAACAAAACAAAATAAAACAATTCAAAAGTCTACTGATGAGTTAGATTCATTGACACCAATGGATTCATTTGATAAACTTAAACTTTCTGGATTACAAGCTAACATATTAGGTGGTAATATGAAACTTAAAGAGATTGCTGATACTAAACATAAAGCTGCAGCTTTACAAAATGCTATCAATGATACAGCAGAAGAGTTTGCTCTTGATGCAGATCATTTAGCTAAGGGTAGAGTAAAAACAGCTAAGATGGGTGGTAAGTTTTCAAAAGCTCAAGATGGTATTGATATGAATGCTGGAGAATTAGATGAAGTAAAAATTCCAGTAAAGAAAATTGATTATATGAGAAAGGCATTAGATAATACTCTTAATCCTATAGATATAGTTGAACCTGATATGACTCCTCAAGGATCTGCAATTCCAGAATCAGCAGGAAGTCCTATGAATATGTATCAAGCTCCAGTTAAAGGTCAAAATAATACATTTCATAATTATTCATGGATTGATGCAATTAATAATATTGTGCCTAGTTTAAGACCATCAAATGCTGAAGAACTTAATGGTAGACAATTACTTGGAGAAATGTATGCATTGTCACAAAATCAAGAAGAGCCTGTACAAGCACAACAGTATTCTCCACAATTAGCTAGTCCTTATTCAATTTCTTTACAAGATCAAATGAATGAGATTACAGCTCAAACAAGAGCTGCTCAAAAAATGGCTCATGGTAATCCAGCTGCACAAGCTGCTATTGCTGCACAAGCATATGAAGCTATTAATAAAGTGAAAGGTGAAGAATTTAGAATGAATCAAGCATTGGCTGATAAAACCTATACAGGAAATATTGCAGCTATGAATGATGCTAAACTTAAAAACTTAGGAATCCTTGATCAACAATATGCTAGACAAGCACAAGCTAAATCTAATACTAAAGCTGTTACACAAGCTGCATTAAATTCTATCTCTGATAAATATGCTAAGAATGCATTAGAGAATAAAACATTGAAAACATATGAGAATATGTACAATTATAGATATGATGCAAATGGAAAACTAATCAATATGAATGGTTTAGCTCAATTTAGTCCTTATGGAAGTGCATCAGGTAAAGGTGCAAAAGATTTACCAGAAGGTTATGAGTATATTTATGATAAAAATAGTAGACCTATTGATGTTAGAAAAACTCCAAAAGAAAAAGCTAAAAATGGATCTATTGTTAAATCAATAAAAAATCTATAACTATTTTAATTATAAAGAATTAACTAAATACATTATGTGGTATTGGATAATATAATTATTCATATTACATTTGTTAAATAATAAAACGCTATGGCAAGTTTTACAGACAATCCTCAACTTCTTACAAACTTTAATCCTTACGTGCAGCAGCTACCAGTAGATGCTATGCGTGAGGTTGGTATGTATAAACAAGCTAAGTATGATGAGGGTGTACAAAAGATACAAACAGCAATTGATAATGTTGCAGGACTTGATATCATGAATGATGCAGATAAAGGATATTTGCAATCAAAGCTTAATGATTTAGGTAGCAATCTAAAAACTGTAGCAGCAGGAGACTTCTCTAATTTCCAATTAGTTAACTCTACAGCTGGTATGGCTAATGCTGTAGCTAATGATAAAAATATTCAAACTGCAGTTTTATCTACAAGTAATGTTAGAAAAGGTCAAAAAGAATTAGATAAAGCTAGATCTGAAGGTAAGTCTTCTCCTCAAAACGAAGACTTCTGGAATACTCAAGTTAATGAATATTTGCAAAAGAAAGAAGTTGGTCAATCATTCACTGGTCGATATGATCCATATATTGATTTAACTGAAAAATATGCAAAGGTTGCTAAAGATGTAGAGGCTGTTGATTATAGTTATGATCAACCATATAAAACTAATGCTGATGGATCTTTAAAATATTTTGCTAAAGATAAATCAGGTAACCTTGTAGAAACTACAAAAGATAAAGGTCAGCCTGTATTAGATGATGCAATGAAAAGAATTACTAAAAAAGGTAAATCTGCTCAAACTATTCTTAATAACTTTCTTAGTTCTACATCTGAAGCTGATAGAAAACAATTGCAAATCGATGCTGCATATCATTATAAAAATGCTACAGCTGATACATTTAAAAAGGATATATTAGATGTAGCATCATTAAAAAAGAAACAAGCTAATGATCATGTTGTAGAACTTACTGTAGCATTGAAGAACCCAAAAATTCCAGATGCTGATAAAGCTGCAATGACTGCTGAGTTAACTGATCTACAAACTAGAATAAATGAAGGGTCTTATGAAAAGGAAGCAGCTAGTTTATTAACAGACTTACAAGATCCTAGTAAACTAAAATCATTTGCTGATAAAGTTTATACACAAAAGTATTTAACTAATCTTGCTCAAGATAAATCTACAGAATCATACAAAGAAGAACTTTTAACTAATCCATATGCACAAATGCTTATGGAAAAGAAAAAGTTTCAATTTGAAGTACAAAAAGAAAATGTTAGAGTTAATGAGTGGAATACTGATCATGCTTTTGACATACTTAAATGGAAAACTGAAAGAGCAGATAAACTTGAAGAGAAGTTAGAAAAAGCTAGAGAAAAATTAGGAGCTGAACCTATTACTAATGAAGGTGCTTTAAGAACAGATCTTCCAAAAGTTACATCAGCAGATATTAGTTCTAAGATAAATTCTAATAATACTCAATTAAAACAATTAGATTCTCAATTTTTATCACAGAATAAAAACTATACAAAGAAACAATTAGATGCATTTGCAGATAAATATGACACAGATCCTAATAGTCTTGATTTAAAAGATAATGATCTTAGATTATATTTGAATCAAAGAAGAAGTATAGATCATGATAACATCCATAACTACTCTTTATTAAAAGGAGTTAATGATGCAACTGCGCACATAGATAAAGATATTGATACTAGATTAAAATCTTATGGTGGTGTAGTTGATAAAAATGGTAAAGAATTATTTAATTCTAAAGAATTATATTTAGTAAATAAGAAGTTAGAAAAACTATCTAAAGTTACACAAGTTTATGATCCAGTTAGTGGTGGAAATAAAAATGTATTAAAGTTTGATACAAAAGGTGCTGAAGCAGTTTTAAATCAATATAGAGGTACTAAATATGAAACTATAGCTAGAGCTTATATAAATCATAATACTGGAAAACCATTAAGTTATTCAGAAAAAATTGTATATAATAAAGCTAAACAAATTAGTGAACATGCAGCTCCAGTTGTAAGTGGATTAATTAAACAAAAACTAGATCTTGAATCAAGTTACTTGACAAACAAAATGCCTGAAAGTTTCAGTATGTCAGGAACATTAAATAAAACAAACAAACTAGATATGCAACATACTGATGCATTGATATCAGATTCAATGAATCCTGCATTAGGAATGTTAGATTTAGAAAAATCAAAAGATTTTGATCCAGCAACTGTAAGTAAATGGAAAACTGAAAAGAAACCATTAGACTATAGAATAGTAAAAAATTATGATGGTAGTGGAGAATTAATTATTCAAAATGGTACAGAGATACAAAAGATACCAATGACACCTGAAACATTTAATAATTATTATCCTCGATATGCTCAAACAAATCCAGTTACTAGAATCAAAAGTATGATATTAGCATCTCCAGGAAATACAACAAATATTAATAAAAGAGGAGATGCTGTCAATGCACAATTTACAGGATATGATGTTCCCTTATTGAAAGGAACTAATTATGCAAAAAATGTAAGATTTGATATTGAAGGAGCTAAAAGTAATACAGGTGGAAAAATAGATAACTATCAAGTTAGACTTTATGCCTTTGATGGTAAAGTGTGGCATAGTAGTGTCATCAATCAACAAGGATACATAGGAGAAGAGCAAATACAAGATGCTATAAATGGTATCGGTATGGATCTCGTTAATTATACATTAAAACATTAATTATGCCAATTTTTGACAACGAACTTATAAACAATACTTCAAATAGAGGTGCAGCACCTGAGAGACCTTATTTAGCTTCTCCTGATACACTTGAAGTAGATGTTAATATTAATCCAGTACAGGGAGGTAATATAGGTGGTAACAACATTAGTAGAAAAGGAATGAGTATTGATGAGATGTCATCATTAACACATGCTCCTTCTAAAGGTTCTACTTTTAGTTCTCCTATGGGAATGGCTAGAAGAAGTGAGTTGATTGATAACCAACGTTATCCAGTATATCAAAGAGGTGTTGATCTTGAGAATATATATGGATTACAACAAAGTGCATTTACACAACTAGGACATAGTCTTATTAAAACAGGAATACGTGCTGCAGGTACATTTGCTCAGAGTTTAACTAATATTCCTAATGCTATATCAGCAGCTAAGAATGCAGATAGTTCTAAATTAGCAGGTGATCCAAATGGGTATGAAGGTGGTATAGATCATTGGGTTAATAATTTTGAAAATACTATACCAAACTATTATAGTAGATATGAAAAAGAACATCCTCATTTAGCAATGATTCCTGGATTTACAGGATCTGCTAATTTTTGGGGAGAGAGTGTTCTTAAAAACTTAGGATTTACAGCTGGAGCAATTGCTGGTGCAGCTATTCAAGATCTTGCTGTTGGAGTATTGACAGAAGGTATTGGAGAAATTCCATTAGTGGCTAGCCAGATTGGCAAAGCCTCTTTGTGGTTTAATAAAATCCTTAGTGGTACTAATGATGCAGAAAAAGTTCTTGATATAGCAAAAGCTGCTGGAGCAGGACAGAAAGCATTACTTAGTGCTGAGTCATTAGCTCATGCTGCTGCTTATACAAAAGTTGCTAATGGTTTTAGATATGGTACTAGTTTACTAGGATCTGCTATGACTGAAGCAGGTGTTGAAGGTAGAGATAGTTATGAAACAGTTAAAAAGACTTTATTAGAAAATTATAAGTTAGATCATCCAGGAGAAGAGATTACTGCTGAGGAAGCTGGTAAGATTGAAGAGTATGCTACTAATGCTATGAATACTAGATTTGGTATTAACATGGCATTACTTACTGTTTCTAATGCTATTCAGTTTGATAACTTATTCAAATCTTTTAGTAATGCTGAAAAAGGTGTAGTGGGTTCACTTACTAAAACTTTAGAAGATACTGGTAAGATAGGATTGAAAGAAGGAAGTCTTGATGTATTTGAAAAGAAAGGTGCAGCCAATATATCAGAAAAAATCTGGGATGTAGTTAAACCTAAATTAACAAATGTATTATCTGAAGGTGTGTATGAAGAAGGTGGTCAGTTTGCTGCTGAGAAAGGTACCTATGATTACTACACTAGAAAATATAAAAATCTTAATAATCCTGAGAATAAAAAAAGCTGGGATGCATTAAATGAAACAATGCATTCAACTGCTTATGGATTATCAGAACAATTTAATACTACTGAAGGTATAGACAATATGCTTATCGGTGGACTTACTGCTGTTATTACAGGAGGTATTCAAGGTAAGATTGATAACATTAGAGGTAATGGTAAAGATGCTCGTTTAACCTCTTCTATCAACATGCTTAATAAGTATGGACTTACTGGTATTCTTTCTAATAAATATGACAATACATTAAACTCTATTGGTATAGCAAAAGAAATGGAAGATGCTGCCAATAGTAAAAATATATTTAAGTACAAGAATTTAAAACATGATATGTTTTTTAATTTTGTACAATCTCGTATTCCTTCAGGAATGCATGATGTAACAATTGACCAATTAACAATGTTAAAAGATCTTTCTAAAGAAGATTTTGAAAAAACATTTGGTATGGATTTTAATACATCAAATAAAAAAACTGTAGATGGTTATGTAGATACATTAATTGATGAAGCTAATTCTATTAAAGAAACAACTGATGCAATTAATAATACATATAAGAATCCATTTAAGTTTACAGTGGATCCTAAAAATGAAGATGATCATTCAGAAAACTTAAAATATAATACATTTGAATCTTGGAAAACAGATTTATCATATTTTAATTCTGTAAAAATTGATTCAACTGATAGACTAGCATCTATACAAAATGATTTAATTAATATAAATCCAATGTTGACAAATGCTGGATTAGCTGATATATTAGATAAAGAATCATTAACTGATTTAGCTAAATCATATGAAGAAGAAGCAAATCGTTTGAATAATACAATTACAGAATATACAAGTAATACTGATAAAAAAGCTACTAGAGCTCAAGTAAAAACATTACGTACTAATTCTGAAAAGATAAATATTGCTTTAGGTAAAAATGATCTTGACTTAAAAACATTTCATTCATTATTGAATTTTGAGTTGAATAATCAAGATGCTACTAAAGATGATATTGTAGGTTTAGATAAAGCTCCAGATTTATATAATCTAGGAGCTGATGTTGTTCAACATAACTTAAGAAAAAAACAAGCTATAGAATCATTTAATAATCTTTCTACTAAGGAAGGATTTGATAAATACTTTAAACAAGCAGATAACATTGCTAATGATGAAGTAGATGAAGAAGACTTGTTTCCTCAAAATAAAAAAGAACCTACATTTGTTAATGATTCTAAAGAAAGAGAAAAGTTAGAAGTAGGTAGAGAATATACAATTGATAAAACTAAAAGAGTCAATGTAAGAAAGATTGCTGATGATAGATATCAAGTAACAGCTCCTGATGGAACTGTATCATTTCATAAGACAAAAGAATCTGCTCAAGAAGAAGCTAAAGACTTATCTGGTGAGAACACAAACTTATCTAAAGTTAAAGTGATTGGTATTACAGATGAAGGTCTTGTTAAAGTGGAAGATGTTAATGGTGATATATTAAATATTGATCCAAAAAGATTACGTGGATATAGAAGTATTGAAACTCAAGAAGAAAAACTTGCAAAAAATAAAGAACAATTAGATAGAGAACAAACTGAAATTGAAAAGAACTCTGGAACTGTAGCAACAGTTGATACATCATCTACTGCTATTCAAGAAGAAGGAAAGTTAAAATCAATATCAAAGTTATTTACATCTAGTACAACTGCATCTGAAGATTATAGTGATCCTACACAATCTGCAGCACATATAACTCGTTCTAGATCTTTCTTGAATAAAGTTAAATCATTTAAGAATAGAAGTAATATAAAAGCTATCTTGGTTACACCTAATCAAGTAAATGCACTTGGTCTTACTGGTCTTGTGCAAATGTCTTATGGTGTTATTTTAGAAACTCCATTATCAGATATTGAGAATGTTAATGATATAGATAAAGGATTTGTAGCTCAAGTATTTATTGTACAAGAGAATGGTAAGAATTACTTTATATCAGAAGATGGTAAAAAGTTATCTGAAGTGGGAGAGCAAGTTGATGTTAATCAAGTTGTTTTTCAAACTATGCCTACTACATCATTATATTATGATAATGGAACTCCTAGATTTAGAAGTGATGAAGAAGCAAAAGCTGAATCATATTCTAATGCATGGAAAGAATATAGATCTCAATTATTCTCTTCTCCAGATAATGACTACCGTATATTTGATTTTAATGTATCGAGAGGTATTCCTAATATAGAAGATGATGCTGCAACAAATCAAGTTGGTGATATATTGATTCCAGAATCAAAAATTAATTCAGCAGAAGGCTTAATTACAATCTCTACAACGGGAGCAATTGATCACAATGGTGAAGCAATCAACTTTCCTGTAGGTGTGCCTGTATTACAATATGGTGATACATTACAGTTCTTGAATAATAGAAGATTTAATGATAGAGAAGCTAAAGGTGTTTTCCAAACAATCAAAGCTCTTGCTGAAGATACACTTAAACAATCTGAAGCTGGTAAGTCTATAAGATTAAATAGAGGGTATACAGATTTCTTACAGAATGTTTTATTCTGGAAATCAAAAGGTAAGGAAACATTAGCTCCAAACCAAATCAGTCTTAACACTTCTAACATGACTATTAACTTAGGTGGTAATAGTTATGCTTTAACTGATATTGCTAATAATGAATCAGCAATTATTGATCAGTTGAAGAATACTTATATTAGTGTAAACAATAAATCTTTAACAAAAGATTTTAGTATTCCTTTTACAGAATATTATATTAACCAAGCTGGTGAGTTTACCTCTTCAGAATGGAAAAACTATCAATCATTCTTGTTATCTAGCAAATACCCTAGTGGTAAAGTTAGACCAGAAGGAGATACTCCTTTAACAACTAATGTAGCTAAACCTACAGAAGCTGTTCCTTATTCATTCAAACAAAAGTATTCTACATTAACTGGTGTAGAATTTAATCTTAAAGCTGCTACTCCTAAAAAAGCTGCACCAGCAAAAACTGCTGGTCCTAAGATTGGTGAGTATAATGTTGATGGTGAGACAGTTAATGATTATAAATTGAGTGGAGATCGTATTGTAAACTTTACAGCATCTATTAATGATGGTGTAGTGTCTGCTATTGTAGTTAGTAATTCTATTACACAAGAATTAGCTTCTGATTCACAAAAGATGTCAGATATTATAATTCCTCAAGTAAAAGCTATTGCTGAAGAAAAAGGAGAACAGTTTGATGCTACCAAAACAGATGAGCAATATGTATTTGATTATTTATCAAATGCTATTGCTAGTGATTTACAAAACCAATTAGCTCCTCAAGAGGAAGTGGTTGAAGAAGTTTCTAAACCTGAAGAAATTATCGAAGAAACTCCAGAGTCTGATACATACAATCCTGAGAATACAGAATATCCAGACGTACCATTTAGAAAGGTTGGTGGTGTAGATGTTGAAAGAATGACAAATACTGACATAGAAGCATTCAAAGAATGGCATGCTGCTAATGTTCCCAATATTCCATTTGAGATATTACAAAATATTATCACTACACATGATGGAGAAAAAGCTTGGGGAGCATTTGAAAATGGTGTAGCTAAGTTTATGAAAGGTGGTCAAAGAGGTACAGAGTATCATGAAATCTTTGAAGCCATCTATAATGCTATGTTATCTAAAGATCAACAACAAGAATTACTTGATGAGTTTAAATCTAAACCAGGTAAGTTTTTAGATAGAGAATCTGGTAAGAAAATTAATTATGATGAAGCTACAGACTTACAAGCTAAAGAAAGAATAGCAGATGACTTTGCTGACTTTAGACTTGGTAAACTTGCAGCTAGAACATTAGGTGAAAGAATATCTAAGTTTTTCAAATCAATTGTAGATTTCTTTAAAGCGTTTGTAACTAAGCCTTCTGTTAAATCAGAATTGTTCAAAGCAATCAATACAGGTAAGTTCAAAGAAGAAGTCTTAAAAGAGACTAATAATGAATTTGCTCAATATAGTAGAGTTGGTAAACTTAGTGTAAAACAAACACAAGAGTATATTGAAGATATTACTGCTCGTGCTGCAGGATTTTTATTTAGTGAAAGTCAAAAAGGTTTATTGTTTTCTCCTGAGAAAATTACTAGTGCAGAAATGTTTAGTAAGATTGAAGCAATGTATATTAAAGAAGGCAAGTTACAAGAACTTGGTGCGTCTACATGGAAAGATCTTAAAGTTAAAACTTTAGAAAAGCTTCGTACATTAGGAGTTAATTTTAATGCAGATGATGTAATATCTATTAATGATGAAGAAGCAAATAAAAATGATTATGCTCCAGAACCTTTTTCTGTAGATTGGAAAAAGAATTCAACAGGTGCAATTAAGTTTTCTTTATCTACATTATTACAAGTAGCTGCAACAAATCAACAGAATAATTTATCTTTGGTATTACCAGCACCTGAATTTTCAAGCGTTAGAGGATTAAAACTTTTAAACTTTAGTAAAGCATTTGCTACTGTATTAGATAAACTTTCTAATACATCTAGCATAGATGTTGCTACTAATAAACTTTTAGAACTATCTGTTAACGATCCTAATTATGCTAGATTGTATCAACGTGTTCGTGGTACACTTCCACTTAATGAATTTAGTAATGACGATTGGAGATACTTCATTCAGTTCATGCAAACATTTACTAAACAAAAACCTGAAGCATTAATCCAATACAAATCTGGAAATGAAGTGTATACTGGAGCTGCTAACTTATATACAGCTGTTTCACAAGTTCAACAAGGTTGGGTTGAGAATATGAAAGCTATTGCTAAAGTTCCTAAATCAATTATTAGCTTTGATAAAAAAAATAAAGTTTATGTAATAGATGAAACTAAACTTAAAGAGTTTGATAATTCTGAGGATGGGATGATTAACATGTTAAATGCTATAGGTGTTAATTTCTCAGCAGATACATATAAGAGATTAAAAACTTCTCAAAAGAATACATTTGTAAAAGCTGTAAGCTCTATTAAATCTTATTTAGGTAAGAATAATCAGATCATGAGTATTACAGGTAAGACTCTTGATATCAATGGACAATTATCTAACTTAGCTGAACTATTAGTTAAAGTTACTAATCCTAATCAAGACTCTACATATTTTGGTGTAGAGGGACAACGTATTGGTACATATGCAAATAATAATGCTCCTTCATTATTTGAAAATGAATTTAATGAATCAGAAACATTAGATGAGCTTCTTGAAAAAAGACCTGAATTAAATGATATATTTTCTGAGAACAGTCAAGTACTTAAGAAAGGTGGATTATTTTTTGACGAAGAAGGTAATAGAATCAAATCTATTAAAGTTAAATACATTCAAGGAACAAAGAATACAGATACAAATAAAGGAACATCTACAAGTAAGTTAACTCTTGGTGATAGATTTACACAAGAGATTAACCAAAATATCAATGGTAGATATTATATATTAATTCCTGCAGATGGATCTACAGAATGGGCTATGGATTTAGGTAACACTATTTCATTTGCTAATGTGGAAAAAGGTAATGCTTGGAAACAAATCAATAATGTATTCAGAGGATATTTGAATGATGAGGTTAGTTTAGCATTAGACTTTGAAAATAGAAAACAATTAAATAATGTAGCTAGTAAAGCTAAAGAACTTCGTTTCTTTAAAGATATTTTATCTGAAAAAGATTTGAATGCAATTAATGATTTGATTGATAATAATGCTACACAAGAACAAGTAGAGAAATATATAAGTGATAACATTGATACTATTAATGAATCAATTAAAAACTTTATCGATAGTACAGCTAATGAAACAAAAAATGTATTATTAAATACAGGAGAAGTTCTTTTTATAAATGAAGGAGTATACTCTTATGCAGGATTAGATAGTACATTTGCTCAAGCTGAAAATTTAGATAAATTTAATATGAATGACGACATCTTAGATAACTTGATGACGTTCACAGCTGCTAATTATATTATTAGTAATATTGAATTACATAAAGTATTATTTGGTGATCCTTATCAATTTAAAATTAAAGGTGATCAGTTAGATGAAACTAAACGTATTAAATCTTTCTTATCTCCAAGATTAACAACATTTGATACACCTGAATACAACACTTGGTTAAATGAAAACATGAATGCTGTAGAAGATATTAAATTAGCTTCTACAGATCCTGGGTATCATAATTATAAAGCTTATGCAAATACAATCACTGTTAGTGATATAAATGTAGCAGGAAGTCTTTCTAACTTAGTTAAAGATTATTCTAAAACTAATGAGGCTGATGCAATGTCTTGGATATCAGATGGTGCATATAAAGAGGTTAAACTTAAAAATGGTCAATGGAGTAATGAAGCGGAAGCTTTCCATCAATGGCAATTGGCTTATACAAGACAAAATTTACCAGGCTATACTTATTCAAGTGATAAGTTAGAAGCTCATGATAAAGAACTTATTAGTAAACCAGCTCCTAAATATACAATTGAAGTATTAAAACCTATTGTATCTGGAAACAAATATAATAAGAATAATTTTGATCTTGTACTAGATAAGTTCTCTCAAATGCCAATCTACTATAGTATGGTAAAAGGTACTAATCTTGAAAACCTTTATATTCAGATGATGAAACAAGGTGTAGATTATGCTATCATGGAATCTGGTAGAAAGGTTGGTATTGAAGGTATGCATTCATTATACAATGCAGATGGTTCATTCAATGAAGAAGCATTCAATAACAATGTACAAGTTCCTTGGAAAGCTTATGGTATTCAAGTGGAGACAGCAACTGAAGGTGATAAAACACAAACTAGAGGATCTCAGTTAACTAAACTTTCTAGTATGGACTTATTCAATAATGGTGTTGCATCTAGTCCAGCAGCTGAGAAAGAATACAAACGTAATACAGACATCTTAAACAAGATGAATGAGAACGCTTACAATACTCTTTTAAACAAACTAGGATTAACTGATACAGGTAATGGTTTCACTATGGATAGTGTTACTGTTTCTGAGACATTAGTTTATGAAATGTTAAGAAGAGAAGTTTCTCAAAATACAAAAGATACAGTTCAGTTAGATGATAATGGTGAATTCCGTATTCCATTTGAAGCATCTCCTTCTTATGTACAAATCAGAAGTATCATTTATGCAATGGTTAATAAGGCTCTTATTTCTCCAAAGTTAAATGGTGGTGCTCATGTTCAGGTTCCTGCTACAATGTTTGAGTCTGCAACCAAAGGAAGAAGTCTTGCTATCAAAACAGAAAAAGGCTGGGAGAAAATATCTAAAACAGACTACAATAAATTGTCTGATGAAGATAAAAAGAAAGTGATGTTAACAGATGATACTCTTAAGTTTTACACTAGAGAGAATCCGTATTGTGAAGTGATGCTTCCTCATTGGTTCAAAGGTAAGTTTGGAAATAAAACTGATGAAGAGATTATTAAATATCTAAATAATACTGAAGAAGGTAGATCTATACTTAGTGGTATTGGATTCCGTATTCCTACACAAGCTTTGTCTTCTGTAGAAGTATTTAGAGTGAAAGGTTTTCTTCCACAATATATGGGAGCTACAGTGGTAGTGCCATCAGAAATCACTACTAAAGCAGGATCGGATTTTGATATTGATAAATTGAACATGTACCTTAAAGCTGTATATACAGATAGATCTGGTAATGTTAAGTTAGTTAAATATTTAGGAACTGAAGAAGCAACTAAAGACTTTTATAGTAAAGTGTTTGATGATACTCTTGCAATAGAACAAATGGCCAAAGCTGATCTTATAGAAGCAGTTGATATTATCATTAATGGATTAGAAGATCCAAAAGGACTAATTGACAAATATGGTAATTACATATTATCTGTACAAGATGAATATGATAATCCATATGATTTTAGAGCAATCATTGAAAATAAACTTGAGAAACTTACAGATAGTAATTTACAATCTGGATTACGTGAAGATTTTGTAAATGATATGTATAAGAAATCTCTTGAGAATGAATATTATGATTCTCTTGCTAAACTTCTTACACTTCCTGAAAACTTTGATAGATTAATTTCTCCTGTAGATGATGCTGGATTAAAAACATTATCAGAGAAGTTAGATAAATTAAGAGGATATAATGAAGGAGACATTAAGAACAGACTTCTTAATAGAAACTACATGACTAGTCTTAGACATGCATTTGTTATAGCTAAAAGATGGGTTGGTATATCAGCAGTGAATATTACTAACTTATCATTGAAACAAAAAAGTAAAGTGTACATTGATCCTACTAAGTTTGAAATTATTTCTGAAAAAGATAGAAATATACTTGGAGATGGAAAAGTTAATATCAAACACAATACAGTTGATGTTGATGGTAAACAAATGATTTCTTTATCTGGAACTAATGTTGCTGATGATTCAGATGCATTGATATCAGGAAGATTATCTGGATATGCTACAGCATTTGTGGATGTTGCTAAAGATCCATTTATTCTTAAACTTATTCAAAGTAACTCTGTCGTAGGTACATTTATGTTCTTAGAAAATATTGGTGCAGGAGAAGAAGGAATCATGTTTTTAAATCAACCAATCATTGATGAGTATTTGAAGATTGTTGATAATGCTCGCACACAGAATTTGTTTAATGATGCACTTGTTGATTTTGTTCAAGATTTGTTTCCTACTACACAAACTCTTTTATATGAAGCTAAAGTTATACCAGCTAATTTTGAATCAAATATATCAGGATATTACACTGGTAAATTAAATGAAAAACAAAATGCTGAACAACATGTAATTTTAAAAGAGTTCTTGAAGTATGCAAAGATGGCTGAGTATAATTATAAGTTTACACAAGCTACAAATTATGACACAACTAGATTTGGTAGTGGAGAAGAGTTTTCTAAAAAGCAATTAAGAACAGATAATGCTCGTAGCGCAAGTATTATTTCTTCTGTGGATAATGTATTAAATACAACATTTATCGGTAAGCTAGAAAAACTATTAAGTAGTTCTATGCAGTCAATGGGTGCTATCTTCAGACTTGAGCAAGATGATATGAGAATAATTACTGAAGATGTATTGAGACCATTCAGTGAAAACGAATACTTAAGTGCAGACAACTATAATAAAGTTGCTTTACAAATCAAATCTTCTTTCTTAGATTATATTATTCAAACTAAGACAGGATTAAATGCTGGTATAAAACAATTAATTGTAGATAATGAAACTTCTGTAGCTGCTAGATTAGAAAAAGCAAAAGCTAAATATCCTAATATACAGATACTTAAGGATTTACAAATTGTAAGTGGTGATAGAGTGGATGGCGCTAAGAGTGTTAAACTTGTAGCAAATATAAAAGATGCTTACGATGAGGATATCTATGTAGGTATGATGAGAGAACTTAGAGATACTAATCCAGAATTGAATCAATTATACAAAGATCTTGTAAGTGTATCTATTCTACAAGGAGGATATCAATCTGCAATCTCTATTAAAAACATTATACCAATAGAAGATTATAGTGAGATTGTAACTCCTGTTGTAAACTCTATTACATCTAATGAATCATTACAAGCTTTTTCTAAAGGAATGTTTCAAAGAAATAATTTTGCTGATGATGCAATTATGCCTGTAGTACAACCTAAATTCTTTACAGCTTCTGACATGCCAATTGGTGAACAAGTTAATTCAATTGGTGAACACTATGCAGATGTATATCAATACTATTCATCATTATTTCCAAATGTTGATGTATTAAATATTAAATCTACAGACAGAAAGATTTTATTATTAAATCCAAAGTATAACTACTTTGATGTTAAGAATGATTTTGTAAAAGTTCCTAGAGTGGTAACTGATAGAAAAACTGGAGCAAATATTGATATGGTTACAGGTAAAACTATAACTAAGCTTGACTATGTTAATAGAAAGAAAAAAGGGGACTATTCATTACAAGATGTATTTGGTTATGCAAAAGTTAAATTAGCTACTGGAGAACCATTAATTAACTATGAAACTAAGAATAATAAAACAGAAGAATTCTATGTATATAAGTTAGTTAATCTATATGGTGATGGTCAAAGAGCTAATGAGCATTATTCAGACTTTAGACAATCAGTAATAGAGAATGGTACAATCCAGATAAATCAAGAAATTCCAGATGCAGATATTATTGAATACTACGGTGGTGAGATTACTAAAAAAGATGTATCTTTACCAACATCTGTAGAAACTTTAATTGAAAAACCTGAAGATATATCTCAAGAAGAATGGGATGGTTTATCTCAAGAAGAAAAGAATAAAATAAACGAATGTTAATATGGCACATTGTGTAAATAGAAGTTCTCAAGAATTTATAGCATTAGCTGAACAATCAAATATCAATCCAATAATTCTTGCTGCAAAGGTTTCTTTGTGGCAGGAAAAAAATGGATTAGATAACTTTCCCACAGTAGAAGATATATCAAATATTAAATCAAAAGGAGAAGTATTTAATACAGAAAGCTCTATATCATCTCCTAAGACAATTGCACTTATAAATGATTTTTTATCAAGAATTGGTGTAGATGTCAAATCTACAAAAGATATTGTAGTTAATGGTATACGTGTGGATGCTAATGCTGTTGCAAACATTACACAGTCATTAGTTCAAGTGGTAGAAGGTAAAGAATCTAGAGCTCTTACAGAAGAGGCTATGCACTTTGCTGTAGAAATACTTGAACAAAAAAATCCAAAGTTATTTAATCAATTACTTAAAGAGATTAATAATTATGCATTATTAAGAGATGTAATGTCTGAGTATTCTACAAATCCATTATATCAAACTACCGATGGTAAACCAGATATTCGTAAAATAAAAAAAGAAGCTATAGGTAAAGTGTTGGCTGAAACTGTGATTAATCAAAACGAAGGATCTACAGAAAATCCTGAACTATTGGCTAAAGTTGAATCATGGTGGAGTGAAATATTAAACTTCTTAAAAGGATTATTTGTAACAAGTGGATTTGATTCAGCAGCAATGAAAGTGCTATCTGGAGAAGCTATTGGTACAGTTGCAGATATTAGAGCTGAAGAAGGAACAGTGTTCTTACAAAAAACTAAACAAGAACAAGTATTTGATAGTATCAAAGAAATGAGTTCTAAGATTACTAAACCAGAAGAAGACTATTACATTGATGGTAGAAAGATTGGTAGACGTGTAAGTAATCTTGTTGCTGATTGGTACGAGCGTAGATTTAAAAGTAATGATCTTACTAAGAGTGAATTTCAAAAAGCTGTAGATGATCTTAAAGCTGAGAAAGGAACAGCAGGACATGCTGATTTCGAACATGCCTTTGAAATATTTGTAGATGAGAATGGATTCTTAAGAGATGAACCATTAGATGATAGTGGATATGTTTCTCAAATAAATCCTGCTAACAATGACATGTATGAACTTCTTAAGAACAATCTTAAGGATCGTTTAAATTCATTTCCTAAAGAAAATGGAGGAACTAGATTCATGTCTGAGGCTACAATTTATGATGCTCAAAGAGATATTGCTGGTACTGTAGATTTCTTAGCTGTTACACCAGAAGGAAAGGTTAGTATCCTTGACTGGAAGTTTATGGATCTTAACACAGATAAGTATACAGATATTCCTTGGTATAAAGTAAATGCTTGGAATACTCAAATGGACCAATATAAATATATTATTGGTAAGACATATAATGTTAAGAATGAGAACTTTGAACAGACTAGAATGATTCCAATCAAGGCTGTTTATACAAAAGCAAATCCTAAGACAGGAGCTCTTCCTAAATTATTAAATATAAAAATTGGAGATGTTAATGTTAAAAACATTAAAGAAGATTATTTACTTCCTGTAGGACTTCAGTCTGAAAAAACTGGTAATAAAAAAATTGATACATTACTTGAAAAACTTAATGCTATCTACAAAAAACTTTCTGAAGAGAAAGTCTTACCTTCTGATAAACTAAACAAGGCTGAGCAATTAAATGCATTGTTCTCTGCAATTAGACAATTACAAGTGAAGCAAAACATTGCTCCATTGTTGTATCAAGCTAAAGTGTTGAATAAACAAGTGCAAGGTATATTAGATAAATACAAATCAGAATTTGAAGGTAAGGATGCTAAATCATTCACTGCAGATCAAATATCTGATTTTGCAGAAAGTATTGAAACTGCAAGAGAAGCATTGACTGCATATACTAAACTTGATACAGAACTTAGATTCTTATTTGCAGGAGAACTATCTGATGAAGATAAAAAACTAAAAGAAGATTTAAGAGATACAGTTGATAATGCTAGAGAGTATGAAGATCTTTTAAAAGATGTTGATGAGGAATTTACTAATGATATAATTGGAGGTAGTGAAAATGTTAAAAATCTTTCCACTCCAGAAAAGATTGTTAGAGGTATTAGTAAAATGTTTGGTAACACTGCTACATTACAGTTAAAAGGATTAGAGGTGTTATTTAAAAAAGCAAATAAAGCATTTGCTTTTGCTGGTATGGATACTTTAGCTGAAGTAAAAAAACTTACTGCTTTAAAAGAATCATATGAGAAATGGGCATCTAGTAAAGGGTTGACTAAAAAAAATATGTTTAATGCTATTCAAAAACAAGATGCTAATGAATTAATTGATGAGTTCAATCCTGAGTTTTATAGCACATTAAAAAAGAAAATACAAGATCAAGATTTTAAATGGATAAAAGAAAATGTTGATGTTGATGTTTATAAAAAACATATAGAAGAAAAAAAGAAAGAAGAAATTTTAAGAATATCAAACAAACCTAGAATTGGTACAGATGCACAGAATGCATTTGATATTAAAAGAGAACTAACAAAAGTTAATGATCTTTATAGTTTATCAACTCCTACAGGTATTGGATGGTTATTATATGATGACATTAAAAACTTTCCTAAAAGAGAAACATGGGAAAGTGAACAGTGGAAAGAATTAATTAAACCAGAAAATAAACCTGCCAAAGACTTTTATGATTACATTAAAGAAAGAAATGAGTATTATAAAGAGATAGGATATATCAATGCTAAACAAGCTAGAACATTCTTACCGTGGGTGAGAAAAGGGTTATCTGAAAAACTTATATTTGGAGGAAAAATTTCTGTAGGAGAACAATTCTTACGACATATATCTGTAGATGAAGGAGATATTGGTTATGGTAAAGTTGATCCTTTAACTGGTAAGCCAGTTGATTCTATTCCAATCTATTTAACAAAACAATTAGATAGTGATTACTCTACTGATTTGTTTAAGACTATAGCAATGTATAATGAGTTTGCTATTAAGTTTAAATATCTTTCTGATATAGAAGCTCAAGGTAGAGCTCTTATTAGACTTGAACAAAATAAGAAAGCTATTGCTACATCTATGTTTGGTAAAACTCAATATAAAGATGGTGTAATTCAATATACACCAGATAATAATGAGAATGCTAAAATTATTGAAGATATGGTTAAAGCAATTGTTTACCAACAAAAATATATTGAGAGTGAGACATTTGATCAAATGTTAGGTAAGTTAGGAAACTTTGGAGGTAAATTAAATAAAGTGTTAGGACGTGATATATTTGCAGAAAACTTAGAAGGAAGACAAGTAAGTATTAATAAAGTGATTACTCAAATGAATAATACTTTTCAAATAGCTACATTAGGACTTAATGTATTGTCATCTGCTTCTAACTTATTTGGTGGTAAAACACAATCATTAATTAACTCTGGTAAATACTTTACTAAAAAAGATTATGTATCTGCAGAGATGTGGTTGCTTGCAAATAAAATGGGTGGATCAGATAAACAAAAAATGTTAGCTGCTCTAGATTATTTTATTCCATTTACAGAAAATTACAACAGAGATGCTGCTACTAAACTATCTTTAAATGCATTAGATGATCAAGCTATTCAAGATTGGTTAATGGTGTTAATGAGAGAAGGAGAACATTCTGTACAAACAACTAACTTTTTTGCATACATAAATAATTCAATCGTTGAAAATGGTGAAATAGTTAATGCTAGAGAATTTTTGAAATCTACTCCAGAATATCAAAACTTTTATAAAGGTAGTAAAGAAGAAAGAGAAGCACGTTCTGAAAAATTTGAAAAAGATGTTAAAGATCTTGTAGAAAAACAAGGAGTATTAAATTTAGGTAGTGTTGTAGATGGAGTGTTTGTTATTCCTGGCATTGAACAAAAATCTGATTCAGTAGTTGAAACAAGAAGAAAAATTCAACAATTTACTAGTGATGCATTAGGTAACCTTACAGAAGAAAATAAACGTTTAATTAACTTAACTATATACGGTAACTCTTTTATGGTATTCAAGAACTGGATTCCTAGACTTGTAGATGTACGTATGGGTAACTTAAAATATAATTCAGCATCTGATGCATATGAATGGGGTAGAAGTAGAATGATGTTTAGAATAATTTCTGAAGACTTATTAGGTAGTATGCGCATGTTGAAAAATTCTGTATTAGGAATTAATTCAGATAAAGATTTAGATGCTATAAGAAAGTTATTTGATAAAAAGAAATCTGATTATGAAACAGATACAGGTAAAGAACTTGATATGACTGAAGATGAGTTCATTGACCTTGTTAGACAAAATGTAAAAAATCAAATATTAGATACATTAACTTATGCTGCATTATTTGCAGTTGGTTTAGGACTTAAGGCATTAGCACCTGATGATGATGAAGATCCTTTTGTTAAAAATCAATATAAATTTTTATTGAAAGCAACAGATAAATTTAAAGATGAGCTTGGATACTTCTATAATCCAACAAGCTTAACTGGATTAGTATCTACAGGAATATTTCCAGCAATGGGATTAATTGAAAATTATGAAAAAGCAGTTGTTAATTTCATGAAAGAAAACTATGCTATAGCAACAGGTAATCAAGAAATGGAAGATAAGAATAATGTAATTAAATATTGGATGAGATCATTTCCTATATCGAGTCAAGCTGCAGGATTATTACCAATGTTCTATCCTAATTTAGCAAAAGACCTTGGATTGAAAATGCAATCACAGTATGGTATGAGGTAAAGCTATATTATACCAAGTATTTGATACACACGCTTTTTTTAAAGACATATAAGAATTAAATTTGTAAACAGACTGCTACTTCATTGTAGCAGATCTTGTTTTAATAATACACAAGATTATGAATCCATTTTGCGAAGCTGCTCCCTGTCCTATCATATTAAGCACCACCTGCGTATTTTACGAAGGAGGTAATTTAATATGTACTGGAATTAATACTAATGACACTTTAGAAATGGCTCTGATCAAAATTGATCAAGCTATTTGTGGTGTTAGTGGAACATCTGGTACGTCAGGTACTAGTGGTTTAACAGGAACATCTGGAACCTCTGGGACTCATGGTAGTTCTGGTACATCTGCTACAAGTGGTAGTTCAGGAACTTCTGGTACAACTGGTACTAGTGGAACCTCTGGTAGTGCTGGAACATCAGGAACATCAGGAGAGAATGGAGATAGATATAGAACTCCTTCCTATTCAACATTTGACATGTGCGATCCTGCATTAATTGTTGTTAATTCAGAATTAGCATATAGTGTAGGACAAACTATTATTATAGCCCATGATCAAAATAATTCATTTGAAGCTACAGTAACATCATATAATCCATCTACAGGAGAATTAGCATTTATAAACCCAGTTAATTGTGTTGGATCAGGAACTTATTCTTCTTGGACAATCAATCTTGCTGGTGCCTCTGGTGGGGATGGAAGTTCTGGGACTTCTGGAAGCTCAGGGTTAACAGGTTCACATGGAACAAGTGGTAGCTCTGGAACTACAGGTACAAGTGGAAGTAGTGGATTAACTGGTTCTTCAGGGACTGCTGGTACTTCTGGTAGTTCTGCTATTAATGGTACAAGTGGAACTAGTGGAAATAGTGGGTCTAGTGGTACATCAGGTATTACTGGTACCTCTGGATCAAACGGTTCTTCAGGTTCTTCTGGTAGTAGTGGTACACATGGTACATCAGGCACCTCTGGAGCTGATGGTGGTAATGGATCAAGTGGAACATCAGGGTCTCACGGATCTAGTGGTACTTCAGGATTAAATGGTACATTTGGTACCTCTGGTAGTAACGGTAGAAATGGAACATCAGGTACTAGTGGAATAAACGGTACATTTGGAACTTCAGGAAGTAATGGATCTAGCGGTACCAACGGTACTAGTGGAACTACAGGATCTAGTGGTACAACTGGTTCTCATGGAACTAGTGGCTCATCAGGGACTAATGGTTCTGCTGGAACTTCTGGATCTAACGGATCAAATGGAACTAGTGGAAGCAATGGTTCTTCTGGAACACATGGCTCTAATGGTACCTCAGGTACATCAGGTTTTAACGGTACTAATGGTACCAATGGAACAAGTGGTACACGAGGAAGTAATGGTACTTCAGGAAGCTCTGGAACTAGTGCTACCTCTGGTACAAGTGGAAGTAATGGTTCTGATGGTACTTCGGGAACAACAGGTACTTCAGGATCTAATGGTTCAAACGGTACATCTGGTACCACAGGAACATCAGGAACTACAGGTACTAGTGGAACATCTGCAACAGATGGTACTGGAGGTACAAGCGGAACTAGTGGTACAACTGGAACATCAGGTAGTTCAGGAACAACAGGAACCAGTGGTTCTTCAGGAGCTACATTTTCATATAGAGGAAACTCTACAAGTTGTATAACTCTTCCTTTATCATTATGTACAACTACTACTACATCCAGTACATCTAGTACAACTACAACTACTAGTACAACAATAGCACCATTATCGTGCACTAAGTGGACATTCACTGCACCAACTGAAAATCCTGGAGATTCAGCAACTGTAAATTATATAGATTGTTCAAATATAGAACAATCTGTAACATTGACTTATGGAGAGTATCCAATAGAAATTTGTGTATATTCAATAGTATCAACATCTTTATGTTGTGGAGCATTCTTAGGTGACACTTATGTTCCATGTAGCTAATAAATAAAACTAAAATAAAAATATAATGAGTTGTCCATCTTCTCCATATTGCGATTTAACAATTACTATCTCTTCAGGACTAGCTTATGGTCCTGGGGACTTTTTAATGTTATATTGTGACAATTGTAATTACATAAACGGTCAAGTTGTATCATATAATCCTTCTACTGGAGAGTTAGTAATCACTCCAGATAAATTTGTAGGAAGTGGTGAATGCTGTAATTGGACTGTTAACTTATCAGGAGTTCCTGGAGTTAATGGTACTAGCGGTAGCAGTGGTACAAGAGGTTCTAATGGTACGTCTGGCACTTCAGGTACTAGTGGTACTGATGGAACAGGAGGTACTTCTGGAACATCTGGTACATCAGCTATTGATGGTACTTCAGGCTCTAGTGGATCTTCAGGCACAGATGGAACTGGAGGAAGCTCTGGTAGCTCAGGAACTTCGGGAACTAATGGTACTGGGGGAACTAGTGGTACGTCAGGTACAAGTGCAATAGATGGAACTAGTGGAACTAGTGGGAGTTCAGGAACCAGTGGGTCTAATGGATCTGATGGTACCTCTGGAACTTCTGGGACTACTGGAACCAGTGGTACTAGTGGCTCTAGTGGAACAAGCGGTACAACAGGAACAAGTGGAACTGGAGGTACTAGTGGTGTAGATGGAGTGAGTGGTGGTAGAGTTTATTATTTTAATAATAGTCAAAACTCTTCTATTTCTCCATATAAAGCATTATCTACTACTCCTACAACAACTGGATTACAAACTGTCACTCTTACAATGGCTGGTAATCAACATGATGACCTTGTCCAATCATTTATTAGTGATCAATTTGGATTTACAATTATTCCATCAGGTGTACAGAGATTTCACTTACATGCAATGAAACCTCAAGCTAATGATGATATACAAGTTTACGTAACATTACAATTAGCTAATTCAACAGGAACTCCTTATGGATCTTTAATAACATCATCTCCTTCTATTATTAGTTGGAATGGTATGGGAATTATATCAGAAACTAATCTTGATGTAGTATTTCCTCATACTGCTGTAGCTGCTACAGATAGAATGATTGTTAAGATTTATTTTAGTAACTATGAGAGTACATCAAAAGTTGTTTCTTGGTATACAGAAGATAGTGAATATTCATATGTAACAACATCTATTGCTGCTGCAGCTGGAACTAATGGTACTTCTGGTACTACAGGGACCTCTGGTTCGTCAGGTACAACAGGTACATCTGGAAGTTCTGGATTTACAGGATCTGATGGGACATCAGGAAGTAGTGGTGTTAATGGAACCAGTGGAACAACTGGTACTAGTGGGTCATCTGGCTCTTCTGGTATTGATGGGACTAGTGGAACGTCAGGAATAAATGGTACAAGTGGCACAAGTGGAATTAATGGAACTAGTGGATCTTCTGGTCTAAATGGATCTTCAGGAAGTTCAGGAATAAATGGTACGTCAGGAACATCTGGTGTGAATGGTACAAGTGGTACAGCAGGTACGTCAGGAGTAAATGGAACTAGTGGTGTAAACGGTACTTCAGGATCTTCAGGGTCAAGTGGAATAAATGGTACCAGTGGTATTAATGGAACGTCTGGTTCTTCTGGTGTTAATGGTACATCAGGAATCAATGGTACTTCTGGAGTGAACGGAACAAGTGGAGTTAATGGATCAAATGGAACCAGTGGCTTTAATGGTACAAGTGGTGTAAGTGGAACTTCAGGAGTTTCTGGTACATCAGGTGTATCAGGCACAAGTGGTGTGAATGGAACATCTGGTAGTTCAGGAGTTAATGGAACCTCAGGAGTTAATGGAACAAGTGGATCTAGTGGTGTTTCTGGTACTAGTGGTACAACACCTACAACAGCAGTTTATGCAACAAATTCATCAAAACTATATTCAACAGATGCAGCTTATGCATATGGTAGTGCTAATCCATATTATGGATATTTAACTTATAATTCATCTGCTAACAGATGGAGATTTAAAGCAAGTCCAGCTACTCCAGATTCAGTTGAAGTTGCTTATTCAGATACTTCAGGTGATGCTGCAAGTTTAGGTGGAATTGCAGCAGATAGACAAGTTTTTGGAGATAATGCTAATGGTAGATCTAAAGGAATGAGTAGTGGTAATGCCAACACATCTGATAGTTCTAACTCTTCTGGATTTTATTTTGGAACAAGTGTTACTGGAATGCCTAGTACTGATTGGTGGAATTGGCTTACTGTAGCTGGAGGTTCTTGGTCAGGTTCAGATGGATATAGATGGCAGATGACTGGATCTTTTTGGAGTGATGACTGGAGACTTAGAAGAATGACTTCTGGTTCATGGAACAGTTGGGTATCTATATTGCATTCTGGAAATTATTCTAGCTATTCTAACTTTAGTGGAGCTGTATATGGAACTATTTATTACGATTATAATAATACTGGTTATTACTTGGATCCAGCGTCTACTAGTAACTTAAATGTGGTAGATGTTGCAAATAGATTGCAAGCACCATGGATAGGAGTAAATAACTCATCTAGTACTTCAGGTAATGGATTATCATTGTATGGAGCTAACTATGGGGGAGGTCAACCTACTTATGGTATAATGTTTGCTGGAACAGCAACATTTGGTACTTTTGGAGCTGTATCAGCAGATTGGGCTACATACTTTACTATGGATTCAACAGCTAATAGAGGTTGGATATTTAGAAATACAACAAATGGAAATGTTGCTTCTATAAGTAATTCAGGAAGAATAACAGCTACAAATCCAGGTGCTGATTCTATATCTACAGGTGGGTCTGTAGGAGTAGCTCCATTTACTGGAAATAGTAATGGAGGATTAACAGCTAATGCTGATTACTTTTACCCACTTATTCAAGGATATAGTACAACAACAGCAGGATATGCTAATACTACACAGTTTGGATATGTTAGACCTATTGCTAGTGACAATGGATACGGTGCCATTAAACTTACAGGAGATGGTGCATTATCAACACCTAAGATATGGAAATTTAATAATAATGGTGATTTTACTTCTCCTGGTGATGTCATAGCATACTCAGATGCTAGATTAAAAGAAAATATAAAGACTATAGAAAACGCTGTATCAAAAATACAATCTATAAGAGGAGTTACATTTAACAGAAATGATATTAACCCTGATGGAGATAGCACAATATATATGGGAGTTATAGCTCAAGAATTATTAAATGTAATACCAGAGGTTGTTAGAATTGATGAAAAAGATAAATACTCAGTAGCATATGGTAACTTAGCTGGATTATTTATCGAAGCAATAAAAGAACAACAAACACAAATAGAAGAATTAAAACAATTAGTTAACCAATTAATAAATAAATAATGGCAATAACATTCACATTCTTAACAGATGACACAATGAAACTGGAGATAGCTCCAGTGTTGGGAGAATTAACAGACGTAGTAACAAGAGTTAGATATAACTATGTTGGTATAAACGAAGATGGTATTGAAGGTGTCTTTATAGGAGCAACTCCTATGCCTCTTCCTACAGATACAGAAAACTATATTCCTTTTGCAGACTTACAACCAGAAAATGTTGTAGCTTGGTTAGAGGCTGTTTCTGATAAAGTACATATGCAAGAGCGTATTACAAAACAGATTGAAGCTCAAATAGCTCCTAAGTATGAACCAGTACCTTCTCCTTGGGCACCAACAACAACTAGTACTACCACTTTACTAATCTAATAACAAATGGCATTACCAAGTTCAGGACCTTTATCGATTTCTCAAATTCATACAGCATTAGGTAGCTCTAGTTATTCATTGCACACATTAAGTGTTGCAGCTGGAAAGACTACTCCTGATGCTATATCTGAATTTTATGGATACAGTTCACTAACTTATGTATATTTATATTATGGAAGTACAAAAACTATAGCTTGTAGTGGAGTATCAGCAGGATATTTTTATATAAATTCATCTGATTTAAGTACAGCAACTAAGATTTATACTAATTCAGGAGGAACTACATACGCTTCTACTGCATTTTATTCTGATGGAAGTATAGCTAGATCATGGAGTAGTAGTACTACTGTTTTAGCAGCAGCAAGTGCTTGTGTTATATGTTTTGTAGAAGGAACTTTAATAACACTTGTGAATGGACAACAGGTACCAATAGAAAATCTTTATGTTGATCAGTTATTAATGTCATCTAATATAAGTACATTAACAGATACAAATGATGTAGAAGAACTTTATAAATGGAATACTTATAATTTACAAGAATCAAGAATAGATTCTCCTATTATTAAAATTGAAAAACAAACTGCTGATCAAACTGTTATGATAAATGATGGATTATTAGAAGCAACTCCTTTCCATAGTCAATTATATAAAAGAGATGGTTTATGGAGATTTGATACTATAGGATCTATTCAAATTGGAGATTATTTATATGATATTAATAAAAATGAAATAGAAGTAACTTCTGTTAAATTTAATAAAGAAATTAAAACAATATATCCATTATCATTATCTCCTTCACATACTTATTTTGCAAATAATATACTTACTCATAATATCAAGTAATGAATTATAAAATAGATAAATCTGATTTAAATAATATTAAAATAGTATCTACATCTAATATTAATATAGATACTATTATTGGTAAATGGGTAACTAAAGAGGCTCAAAGTGAAGAGTCAAGATATCTTTGGCAAAAAGAAACAATGCAGGAACCCTGGAATGAAACAGATGATTTAGGAAGATATACTAATCATTCTGATAATCCAAATACAAATGTTGAATTAATTGATGATTGTATAGTAATGATATCAAATAAAAATATACCAAATGAAGTAGAAATAACTGTTGATTATAGAACATTATTTGATTTAATAGGATATATTCCAAATATTAATTTTTAATAAAAAATTAATATTATCTTTGTAATATAAATCAACAATATTATGGAAAACATGACTGTAAATGATGCGTTGGGTATATTGATCCAAGCTGCTAATGATGCTCAATTAAGAGGAGCATTTACATTACAACAAGCTGTTGCAATTGCTAAAGCTATTGAGGTGATATCAACACCACTAGATCAGAGACCAGAAGGTCCTATGAAGGATAAGGTTGTAAAAGCAAACGCATAAAATAAAAGCTCCTAATTAAGGAGCTTTTTTATTTCTGTAATAACCATCTCTGGTGTTATTTCTTTGTGACATTCAAATTGTCTGTCTGTACCCTTATGTACAGGACACCAATCCCAATCTCCTCTATCAAACTTATATTTAGGATCATTCCAACATCCATAACATACATTGGTATTAGTCACTCTATGACAACTGAATTCATGACCTTCTTCTGTAAAGTTAGAAATCATTATAACAGGAGTTTCTAATGCCCAGGCTAACCATGATAATCCACTAGATAGTCCAATGAAGAACTTGCTATTAGATATAGCTGTGATCGTATTATCCATACTTGTATTAAGAAGTGGTTGACAGTTATCAAAAGGATTAGATTCTTTAGATGTATTGATTACTAACCAGCCTTCTCCATGTAAATAGTTAATTACTTCTTGCCAGCCCTCTCTAGTCCAGAACTTACATCCTGCTGTACTATTAGTAGCTATTGTAATGTATCCACTAACACTATCATCTTTATGATCTATAATCTCAGGTTTTATTTCTGTGTACTCAAGACCTAAAATATTTGTAGCTGCCATTTGTAATGGTATAGTGTTTGGTAATGTAGGTTCCTTGTTATAATCATAGAACCAACCAATTTTATACATCCCATACAAGTTAGTAACTATGGATCCTGGTTCAACAAATTCAATCTCTGGGTACTGAGATTCAAACAAGAAGTTTTTGAATGTAGAAACAATCATTTTACAATGATGCTTCTTTCTGAATTCTTCTACATAAGGCATCCAAGCAATATTATCTCCTAATGAAGAACTATCAAAAGCAATATACACTCTTTGATCTGCATAGTTTAATAAGTTAGTATACACTAGCTCATCATCTTTATACACTTTAGTTGTCCATTGTGTGTAATATTCTCTACTAAGTTTTACCCAGTGATTAATCTTCACTACATCTCTATGGAATAAGTTATCTGTTTCATCATAGAATTCGATAGTAAAATTACTATCACTTGTTCCTGTAATTTCTATAAATGGTTGACCTACAAAGTGTTGCGTAATCTTATAATCTTTTACATCATTTTTCATAATATCAAATTCTGTTACCACTCTATATAGTGACATTAATTTATTTCTAAAATTAGCTGTTGTGTTATTCTTAAGAATATCATAAGTTGTTTTATCTTCAAGAAGATCTGACAATTGATTCTTTAGTTTTCTTGGATCTAGATTTGTAATGTATCTAGTGAACATATTCTTGTACTGAGGAAGATTTCTAGCTAAGATCTTCTTACCCTTAGATATAGCTTCTCTTATTACCAAAGGATTACATTCCCATGTGCTGTTGAACATAAACACATCTGCTGCATCTATAAATCTATCAGCATCACTTCTTTCTCCCCATATCTTTACATTATCTGGAACTCCAGCTTTCATCAATGGTCCCCAATAGTGTTCAAAGTTTCCAGCTTGATTACCTACAAAATGAAATGCTACATCTGGCATTTGTCTAGCTAGTTCTAACATTTCACCTTGATTCTTACCAGGAGTCCAAAGACCAACATTCACAACATGCTTCATTTTAAGATTCATACCTAAAGCTATCTTAGTTTCATATACATCTTCTTCAGATAATCTATAATCATCAATAGGAAACTCTATAACACTATACATAGATGGCATCTTACCAAATGTATCTACATGGTAAGGAGTACAGAATGCATAATAGTCTGGATGAAATATTTTTTCTTCATCTGGATTGAATGATACATCATGACATGTTTCTACAATACGATAGGTCCTATTGTTATCATATAGCTTAGTAATCATCCTTCTATCCAATCTTTCTGATGGTTCGTGTATATGAATTACATCTGGTTTGAATTCTTCTATTACATTGAATAGTTCCATCTTATCTTCATGTAATGTATATACAGGAACAAGATCCATAATGGCATTACGTTGTACTACATAATCAAGACTATGACATGCATATTCTACAACGCATATTTCAACATCATCTTTAAGTGTCTCTATTGTTTTCAATAGAAAAGCTGGCATTCCTCCTGTAGATAAATGAGGTGCTAGATATAGTATTTTCATGAGCTTGGTTTTAAAAATCAAAGATATAAAAAATATTTTTACGTTATGCTATATTATGCATAATAGTTATTTTCAGGGCTTTATATTTATAATATAATAAATTACATTTGTTGTTCAATTATATATAACCAACACACCCAGTCAGAACAGGCTGGGCATTTTGCGTTACATTAACTTTTACGGAATATTAACATGGCACAACCTTTTGAACAACAGGTAGAAAAAGAATTAAAAAGCATGGACCAAAGATTGTACGATCTAGAGGAAAAAATGACTTCAATAGACACTAAACTAACACAAGTAGTAGATGCTATTCTTGGTAATGCCCTTACCAAAAGCGGTGGCTTTGTTAAAGACATAGACGACCTTAAAGACAAAATAAAAATATTAGAAGATAAACTTCAACAACAAGAAGATTTCAAAAAGAGATTTACATGGACCATTGGTATCATTGTAGCTACAGCTCTTGTTGTTCAATATTTTACTAACTTGTATACTAACCTTAATAAATAATAAATGAAAAAGTTTTTCACAATGTTTGACGATGATAACACTATCAATGAAAAAAGTGTTATTGGATTTTTAGCATTTCTAGTGATGGTGGTATTTGCATCATTTGATATCGTAACAGGATACTATGGTAAAGACTTGGTAATCAATGAATTCATTTTCAATGCATTCTTGTTTCTTTGCCTTGGAGCCTTTGGATTTGGTTCTGTAGATAAATTTATCAACTCTAAAAAAGATGATGAAGACACTGGCGAGTAGTCTTTTTTTATTTTTGAGTGTAGTGGCTACTGCTCAAGATATCACTATAGGATCCATCAAGAATAATATCGAGATGGGTCCTTTAGCTGGTAATAGAGACCTAGCCTTTGGAGTAAAAAATATTCTTGCAGAAGTGTTGCAAGAGAAGAACCTTGATTTGGTTCCTAATTCAAATAGAGTGCTCGAATTAGAGATGCTCTATTTTGATGTAAAGACTACCACAATGCAACTAGCAGTTTATGGTAGCACAGAAGAAGTGACACAGATTATTGCACAGGCTAAATTGATTACAGATGGTAAAACATCAAAGCCTGTAGTAATAAAAGGTGAAGCTAAATCTATATCAGCCTCTACATTAGTTATTGATAAGGGAGGCAAATTTTCACAAACCAACGTTTCCTCAGCACTAAAGAAAGTGTGTGAGCAGTTAATTGATAAATTAAAATTATGAAGAAGCTATTAGCGTTGTTATTATTGCTACCTATGTTATCCTTTGGTCAAGTTATTATTGATCAAGTAGTGGTAGAACCAGGTCCATATAAAGTGGGTGATGTTATTACATTACAATATGTAGTGAATAATCAAGGATTAGATGTAAACTATTTATGGTTTAGATATCATTATTCAAATAAACATTTGGAATTGGTACCAAACTCTACAACATTCTTACAAGGGAATTCTACACAAACATTCTATACTCACTGGGCAAACTATACTTACAATTATAATTCTACGATTGCTGTAGGAGATCTTTATGGTCAATATAGATATGGTATGAGTTATTCTCCAAATCCTGATTGGAATGTTGCACAAATTTCTGTACAAAGAACAGATGCTCCTATATCAGGAGTGATTGCTACACAGAGATATACAATTAAAGATAATACATCATATCAACAAATACATAAACTACACGCAGCTTATGCAACATTAAGAAATGGTCAAGCTGTATCTAATGTTGGATCTACTGTACTATGGTTGAATTTAAACAGTGTATCAAGACTTGTATCTAGTGTTAAGTTTAAAGTGGCATTTCCTGCTGGGTATGACATTACAAAACATGCTATACAAGTGATGGCTACAAATGCACAAGGAGTTGTTGATTGGACTACTAATCCACAACCAGTTGCTGTAGGACCATTAGATAGTGCTGGAGAATTCCTAACAGATAAAGTAGAGAAGAATAAACAATACCTAGTAATGGTAAATCCTGCATGGGGGCAAAATGTCCCTAGTAATATTATTACTGTTACAGATGCATATAAGGCATTCAAAGCAATTAATGATAGAGGTATTAATAATACAGATCCATACTTCTCTACAATATTAGAGAATAGGATTGCTAATGTTACACAGGACCAAAACTTTGATAGCCAAGATGCATATTACTTATTTGCCACAGTGATGGGTGTAGATCTTTCTGGTGTACAAGGATTATTACTTCCTACAACAGACATGACTAAACCTACTAAGTTCTTATCAGGATTTACATCTAGCTTTGCTAACCCAACTGGTCCAACAAATATTACACCTACAGCAGATAATGAAGTCTATAATCTATCGTATGCATGGGCAGGAGATCTTGATTTCTCTCACTCCTCTCCACTATCAGTTTCTGGTACAACTAATACAGCTGGTAAGCAACTTTCTGTATCTGGTATATCAGCTCAATTAACATCAACTACAGATACATCAATTAATACAGCATTAGTTAATGGTAAAGTGGTTGTAACAGTAGGATTAAATGCTACAGGTTTAGCTGGAGCTGAATATCAAATAGGATATGATGACAGCAAACTTACATTTGATAATGTAACATTTGATACAGGAAATACAATTTCAAACTTCTCTACACATAAAGAGAACATTATAACATTTGGATCAATAGATAAGACAGGAGCTTCTACAGTTAAACAAGGAACTCCTTACAAACTTATATTTACACCAAAAGCACAATTAACCAACACATCAGGATTAATATTCACCTACTTTGCAGAAGCTGTAGATACTAAAGCTAACAAAGTAATTTTAAATATACAATAATGAAAAGATTACTCATCCCAATTATATTGTTTACATTTATGTTTTCTTGTTCAGAGGTTGATAATGCAATTGTTGCTCCTTCATCTTCTGTTCCTGCAGAGTTAGGACTTAGCACTGTTGGTATTAAACTTGCTTCAAACTTTGTTACTGCAGAAGCACAGATGAATGTAAGACTAGAAGCAGCAGATAAAGTGACAATTAAAATAGTTGACTTATCTGGTAAGACAGTTTCTTCAGAATCAGTAGATGCTAAAGCTGGAGATAACTTACTATCTGTATATACAAAAGCATTACCAAGAAGTTCATACGAGCTTCAATTATATAACTCAAACAATCAACAAATAGGTAAAACCTTAATTAATTTATTATGAGCGAAGAACAAGGAGGAAACTCAATCAAGAACATCCTTATAGGATTGGCAAGTACAATTACAGTGGCTGTAGGTGGATTTGTAACAACTAAGTTAAATGGTGAAGATAAAGAAGAAGCTAAGCAAGAAGTTGCAGCTCCTGCACCTGCTCCAGTAATTAATATTACAAACACTAACCAACAAAAGCAACAACAAGCTGCTCCAGGTAAAACTGTAATCATTAAAGAAAAAGCTGCACCAGCTACTCAACCAGCACCAGAAAAAAAGAAAAATGAAGAAGAGCCTTGGTAGTCTATTATTCTTAGTAACAAGTATTGCTTGTGGCCAAGTGATTGGTAAAACTGTCACTGAAGATTATCAAGCAGGATTTGAAGGAAAAGAATCTGTTTACACTCTACCTGAATATAATGGCAAACCTATTCCTGTAGCACTTCTTGACATTGGTGTGTCTAAAGAAGTGATTGAACAGTATCCAGAACTTGGAGATTATAGAATAGGACTTGGTCTTACTAATATTGTTGTAGCATACTTAGAAGAAACATTCAGATTTGAATTCGTTGAGACTAAGAATGATATTAAACAAAGAATGATTACTCAATATAAAGCATCTCAGAAGGGTATATCAACAGAAAAGATAGAACTGAAAGGAAACATTGTATTGGCTAAATACTTCTGTTATATCGAGGTTTATGACTTCTCTATTTCAGAAGATGAAACAATCAATCTTAAAGATGGTGTAAAGAATAAACTAGTAACTAGACTAGGACTACAAGTTAAGATGGTGGATGCACAATCTGGAACTTATATGACTGGATCTGGACTAGGTAAATCTATTACAACTAGAGAACTTACACTTATGAATAATGATAATGTTGATGAGGTGAAGTTTAATCAATCTAGTATAGGTACATCAACAAAGAAAGCATTAGAAAGTGCTACAGCCAAAGTGGTGAAGCGAATGATACAAAAACAAATCTTTACAAATTAAAAAGATAATATTTATATTGTTCTTGTTTATTGGAATAAGTGCTAGCAGTCAAACTGTAACACAAACTTATTACGATAAATGCACTGGAGAGATGAAAGTATTTACTATTCCTCTTCAGGGATCCACTGTAATTATGTTTTACAATAGAAGTAAAGCATTTACAGCAGCTGATGTACAGTCAGGAGCATTACAGATTTGGTTGGAAGAAACATACACTTGGTGGACTACATATAATCCATGTTCTGTAGCACAAGCTACTCAAACTGTAGTTCAACAAACAGCAACACAAGCTACTCAAGCTGCTACATCAGCAGCAACAGCAGCTGCATCAAGTGCTATTAATATTCCAGCTCCTCCTCCTCCACCTGCACCAGTAGCAGCTGCACCACCACCTCCTGCTTCTAGTAGTTCATCTTCTAGTAGTTCTGAAACTAAAACAGAATCAAAGTCTGAAACAAAGACAGAGACTAAATCAGAAGAGAAGAAAGAAGAATCTAAACAAGAGACTAAGAAAGAAGAAAAAAAGGAAGAGAAAAAAGAAGAGAAGAAAGAAGAGAAAAAGGAAGACAAGAAAAAGCAACAAGCTGTACAACCTGTACTCATTGCTGCTAATTATATGACCATGCAAAACCTTGATGGATCCTTTAACCAGGTAGCATCATTTGGATTGTCTAGAAGTTCATTGACAGGAGCAACATCTTATAGTGCAAATACAATGATATGGAGTAACCTTAAGCAGTTCTCTTTATCTCTATCTAAAACAACTCTATTGTTTAATTATGATAGAAAGGTGCCTATAAAATTTGGTAATGATGTTGTAGGTTATACATATCATAAAGGAAGTATATATAAGATTACAGGACTTAGCTTAACAGCTATGTTGATGTTTAATACTAAAGTGGTATCTATAGGAATGAATGATGTATTCCTATTAAAGAAAGGAATGGTGTTTGGATATGCCCTTGGAGGTACATTCATTAATATGGAAAAAGATGTAATGATGTCACCATCACTTACAACCTTTATAACAAGACCATTTCCATTTAAAAGATATACAATATCTCCTATGGTGGCAGTATCATCATCACCTATGAGTTATACAACAGCTACAAATAAATTTACATACAGCGAATATGTTACATTCATTATGGGAAGCAATTTTGACTTCAATCTTACGCAAAGGTTCAAAGCGAACTTAGGAATAAATACAATCGGTAATACAAATAAAGACATACCTATGACTTATGCAATAACAATAGGTAGTAAAATCAAACTTTAAAACAATAAACAATGAGTAAAATTTCAGAATTTCAAGCAGCTAACGGATTAACAGCTGATGGTATTTTAGGTAAAGGTTCATTTGCAAAAATGAAAGAATTATGGGGTGTAACAGATGAGCAATTGGCTCACATCTTAGGACAAGTTTCACACGAATCAAACAACTTCACAGCAGAAAGAGAAAACTTAAACTATGGAGCTAAAGGATTAATGACTATCTTCAAGAAATATTTTCCTACAGAAGCATTAGCTAAGGCTTATGAAAGACAACCAGAGAAGATTGCTAACAAAGTATATGCATCTAGAATGGGTAATGGAGATGAAAAATCTGGAGATGGATGGAAATATAGAGGTGCTGGTGGTATTCAAACTACAGGTAAGGATAACTTCAAAGCATTCTCTGATTATATTAAGGAAGACTGTGTAGCTCATCCAGAACTAGTAGGTTCTAAATACTATTTAGATAGTGCTGTATTCTTCTTCAAAAAGAATGGTATTCTTCCATTATGTACAGTGGTGAATTCAGAAGCAATTACAAAGGTTACTAAACGTGTAAACGGTGGTGTAATTGGATTAGAAGATCGTGTTACAAGAACAAACAATTTCTACAAACAAATTAAAGGATAGTTATGAACTTCATCAAAAACCAATGGTTAGCTGGAGTTATCATCATCATTTGGATCATTGCCTCATTACATAGTAACATCAATAATGATAAGTTACTAGATGAGGCAAATCATCTAAAGGTTGAGGTTGATAGCTTACAGGATATATCAGCACAGAAAGCAAAACAGATAGATAGCCTATCAAAGGTGGACACTATTATAGTGGACAAAATAAAAACCATTAAAGAAAAAGAATATGTTGAAAAGAAAGTTATTGATAGTCTGCCTATTAGTGGGCTTCAGCAGTTTTTCACAGACCGTTACGAAAGATAGTGTTGTAGTATTAACTGAGAAACAAGCTAGAGCTATTGCTAAAGATCTTGTTAGTTATGATGCTTTGAAACAGATAGCTGCTCTCCAGAGTGAGAGAATTAACAATTTTCAACAGAAAGAAAAATTATTTGGAGAACAACTATCTATCAAAGACACAATTATAGTGAAGCAAATGTCTATCATCGATAAACAAAATGCTGTATTAAACAATTTACATAAGATTCATATACATGGGTATGCTGGAATTAAGACAGCATCCTTTGATTTCTCACAACCATCAGCACATGCTAATGTAGTATTAGAGTATAAGAAATGGATAGCAGGTGCTATTTATACAGTGAAACAAAACACCCCATCAACAATGGGATTATTAATTGAATACAAATTATTTTAAACCATGGCAAAAGCAAAATCAATACAGGCTACAGAGAAAAAGGTAAAAATTAAAGTGGCAAGACCAGGAGTTCATGCTAAAACTAAAACCTCTCAACTAAAATCATCAAAAAAGTATAAAAAGCTTTATCGAGGACAAGGAAAATAATCTTTTTGATTATTTTAATTTATTTATAATCACACAGTTCTATTGAAAATTATTATATTTTTGTAGAACATTAAATTTTTTTAACTATGGCAATACCATCTAAACAAATAGGTTGGGGAACAGAAGAAAATCTGTTGTGGCAAATCTCTAAGCAATTAGAGACTTTGACCAATGTCACATATAATATAGGTAAAATAACTAGTACTACTTCTACTAGTACAAGTACAACAACCACTACAACTACAGTAGCACCTGGACCAGGTAATGTTGGAATTGCTGCTAGTACAGATTTTGATATTGTAGGAGATTTTACTATTGAAATGTTTGTAAACTTATCTAACTTAAATGGTTTTCCACGTCCATATAGCTTTGGTGCTTATCCAGCTCCTAATGCAATATCAATAGAAGGTGGTCAGTTATATTTTTGGGCAAATAATGGTGCATTAATTAATGGTGCATTTGAACCTAATGTAGGACAATGGTACCATTTATGTGTAATTGGATCTGGATCTACAGCTTATATGTTAATTGATGGATTCCAAGTTGCAAGCTCTCCTTATTCAGGAAGTATTTCTAGTCAAGGACTTCCATTAACTATTGGAGATGGTAATGAACCTGATTCTTCATTTAATGGATTAATGAGTAACTTTAGATGGAATAATACAGCTGTATATGATCCAGCTGGATTTACAGTACCAACAAGTACACTTCCTAATATCAGTGGTGATGTATTGTTAATTTTCCAAGGAACTAATTTACCAATGGAATTATCTGATCTTAGTGGAAATGGACATAATGCTACAAATTCTGGAGCAACTTATTCTACAGAAAATCCATTTGCAGCAACAGAAGGATCATTACAAATGGGAACAATTTAAAAATATAATATAATGGCAATACCAGCAAAACAAATAGGACAAAGTCAACAATCAAATCTGCTTTGGAATATATCTAAACAATTAGAAAATTTAATTAAGGTGACATCAAAAGTTTCTGTATCTGGAAATCCATCTACTCCTACAGGAATTCCATTTGAATGGTATCCACCTGCAGGATTAACAAATGATGGTGCTAAGTTTACTTACACAGATGGTGTAGAGTTAATCTCTTATCACATTAAAGGTATTATGCCTATTAATAGTAGTGGTAATGGATTTGGACAATATTTATGCACTGTAAACTTCGGTACTCAACAACCTTTCTATTTCCCTGGAGATATTACAGGTTCTTTTCAAGTTACAGTTGATAATAACATTATTAACACACCATTAGCAAATGGTGCTGTATTGAGTTTAGCTGGTGGTGGTACCACTACTATTTCTGACTTTGCATTATATTTATATCCATATGAAAATCCTCAAGGAAATGGAGAATACTGGTATGCTCTTGTAGCATCAGCTAATACAGCTGATAGTGGAGATATATCTGCATTAATGTCATATGACTTTGAGTTTTTATTACCAAACTTTGTTCAATCACCAACTATATTCCAAGACTAATCATGGCAAATCATTTTCCTAACACACAAGCTCCAGAGCCTAAATCTGAAGAAGTAAAAGCTATCTTAGAAAAAGTAAAAGAAGCTAAAACTAATTAATGCACATCATTAAAAACTAATAAACCAACTACATAATGAGAGATTTAAAATTCATTCAGGCTTGTCCTGATGACGCATATTACACTTGGCAAGTGCATTTGTGGCTAGAGAGTCTTAGAAACATAGGACAGTCTGATAAGGCTATATCCTTGATCTTTACTCCTAAGAATAGAGAAGTTAATCAAAAATGGAAACAAGTAATGGACTTGTATCCAGAAGCAGAGTTTCATTTCTATAAAGATGTTGATAATGTAAGTGATCTATTAGGAATCTATATTCCTATTCTACGTCCTTACGTCCTTTGGAAACATTTCAAAGAGCATCCAGAATTAAAAGATAAAGCTATCTTCTATTGTGATTCAGATATTCTGTTTACAAAAGATTTCAATGTTGATCAGTTCTTAGAAGATGAAATATGTTATCTCTCAGATACAAATAGTTATATAAACGCATCCTACTTTGATAGTAAGGTGCATCAAGTGCTTCCAGAGAAGCTTGAAGATTACAAGAACAGAGATGTTCTTGGAGAATTAACAAGTGTTATTGGAATCAACAGAGAAATCTGTGAAGCTAATAATTTAAATTCAGGAGGAGCACAATATCTTTTAAAGAATGTAGATGCTTATTTCTGGAGTAAGGTGATGAATGATTGCATTATCATTAGAACATACCTTCAGAATATAAACAGAGAGTATTTTAAAGATGAGAATTCAGGATACCAAAGCTGGTGTGCTGATATGTGGGCTGTTCTTTGGAACCTTTGGGCTAGAGAACAAGAAACTAAAGTGGTTAAAGAACTAGACTTTGCTTGGGCAACTGATCCAATTTCTAGATTAGAAACAACATCTATTCTGCATAATGCAGGAATAGCTGCCACACAACAAGATGGACACTCTTGTTTCTATAAAGGTAAATACCATATGGGACAAGATCCAACTAAAGATCATCATTTGAACATTGTGTTGAATGATGAGAAATCAAAACAATTTTGTACATGGCATTATGCCAACGAATTAAAGAAATTATCAAACAAATATAACCTTAATTACTAATAACATGGCAAATCAGAGAGATCTTAAAGCATTTGTCCGCTACGATGGTAGTGGAAGAGTTGTCGCAGGCAGCTTAGTTCTGAGAAAAAAGAAACCTAAAGTAGGTAGATGGCAAGAAATTTTAACGTATGAGTGTTGTAATCCTACAACTACCACTACAACCACTGCTGCTCCTACCACAACTACTACAAGTAGTTCAACTAGTACATCAACTTCTACAAGTACTTCTACATCAACTAGTACTTCTACAACCACAACAACTACTACAACAGTATAATAGATGGCACTTCAAAATAAATTAAAAGCGTTTGTTCGATTTGATGGTTCAGGTCGTATAATCCCAAGTAGTTTGATCTTGCAAAAATCAAAACCAAAGGTAGGTAACTGGAAAGAAATCAATTCAACAGAATGTTGTAATTATGCTCCTACAACTACAACTACTAGTTCTACCAGTACATCTACTTCTACTAGCACTAGTAGTAGCACTACAACTACAACTACTACAGCTCCTCCTTTAGTGTATAATGATTATGAAGCTAGTAGATTTACAGTATTTTTATGTCCTCCAAATACAGGAGCAGTTATAAATATGGGTGTACCAAATGGTGATATATCCACTGCAAGTATAATATATGCTGCTTTTACTCCTACATATTTTACACCAAATGAAGCAATTTATGTTAAGTTTGATCAATTAGGTATAACTTACACTAAACAATTTACTATCAATTCAATTGGAGATGCTGCTGTTCCTACAGGAGCACAAGTACCTTGTTAATAAACTAAATAAAAATAAATGGCATTAAAATCATTATTCCCAGAAGAAATGATGGAGGGAGCAGGAGCTTCCTCCCTCTCTCTGGATTCTATAAAAGCCAAGCTTAACTATTTTGAATTACAGATTCATGAGTTACACTGGCAAACTACTAGTCTCGCAGAGCATTTGGCCCTAGGTGATCTATATGATCTTGTCTTTAATGTTAAAGATGAGATTGTAGAAAAGATTATGGGGTATACAGGTACAAGAACTAAAGCAATGAAAGTGGAAGAGATCAAAAACTATTCTGCAGGAATGCCTAATGTTGTTGTTAATGAACTTATTCTTTTTGCTAAAAAGCTTGAAGGGTTTGGAGAAGCTAATAACATGCCTGATATTGAAAACATAGCACAATCTCTTAGTGGAGATGCTGCTAAAATTAAATATAGATTAACACTCTCATAAATGGAAATAAGCAGAAAATTCTTTCCCAAAGTTTTATTAGACAATGAAGAAGTTTATTTTGCTCACTTAGAGGGAGTAATAAATTCAGTTGATGAGTTATCTAGTCTTCAAATAACGAAGGCTAGTGGCTCATACGATTTTAGATTAGCACCTAGCTTACCTAAATATAATGGGATGTTACTAGAAGAGATTCTTAAACTACATAACATATTTGGTATCAGACTAGAACTTTCTAAAAGCATAAAGTCTACAGGCACTATAATGTTTAAAATTGATTTGTAAGTATCACAATTATAGCATATATTTGTGACATAAATCAATTAAAAATATTACATTATGGCAATTTATGATGCTAACAAACGTTACACATGGACTCCTGAAGACACATTCACATTATCAGGAGCAGAATTTGGTCTAATTCTTAATACAGTTAGAGCTTATTTAGCTTCAGAAGAAGCTGCAAGGTTTCAATTGATGGTTCAAACAAATGAAGCTATTGAAAAAGTCATGTCTAGAGCTGTAGAAGCTGATGTGGTTAAAGAGGTTGAAGAACCAAAACCTACAATGGAAGTTGTAGAATAGCACTATAGCTGCTGGGTGACGAATAGCAGCTGTTTTCAAACAAAAGCACTTCTCTATGAGAATATATGAACCAAAGAATAGATTAGATGTTATTACACCAAAGGGGAGTGGGGTGATATGGATCATTACTGATTATGGTCATGAGACAGATACCATTTACACTATTATTATTAATGAGACTGGTGAGTTGTGGCAATACACTCATAAAGACATTATTGTTAAACCTAATATAACATTTAGACGTTATGGCAACAATTAAAAAACCTTTAATTAAAAGAGCTGATGGAAGTTCTTCACAACGTGGTTTGTGGGATAACATCCGTGCTAATAAAGGATCTGGCAAACAACCTACTAAGGAAATGCTTCAACAAGAAAAGAAGATAAAACAAGCAAAGAATGGTGCTAGTACACCAGCTTGGACCAGATCTGAAGGTAAAGATCCTAAAGGAGGACTTAATAGAAAGGGAGTAGCAAGTTATAGACGTGCTAATCCTGGCAGTAAATTAAAAATGGCTGTTACAACACCTCCTTCTAAGCTTAAACCTGGAAGTAAATCTGCCAATAGAAGAAAAAGTTTTTGTGCTCGTATGTCTGGTGTTAAAGGTCCTATGAAAAAAGATGGCAAACCTACAAGAAAAGCACTTGCTCTTCGTAAATGGAACTGCTAAATAATTAACAATTAATCTATAAAACAATACAATGGCAACTATTAAAAAAACTGGCATTAAAAAAGCCCAAAATGGAACTTCTAAACCTGGGGAAATGAGTGGTGTTAAAATCTCTGATAAAGATGTTGCAAAACATCCTCAAGATTTTCAATACTTAAATGATATTCCTAAGTATAAAAAAATGTTAGATCCTAAGACTAATAAAAACTATCCTAAAAAGAAAAATGGTGGTTCTGTTTCCGCTGGGACTAAAGGTCAAGCTAAAAGAGTTGGTCCTGTAGATCCTAAAGGTGCATACACAAAAGTTCAAAAGAGAACATTAGGTGGTGCTAAAGGAAAAGCTTCTTTGACGAAAGATAAAGAACTTGGTGCAACTAAAATGAAAACTGGTGGTTGTATGAAGTGTGGTGGTAAAATGTCTAAAAAATAATATATCATGGCTACTATTAAAAAACTTATCCAAGATGCTCCAAGAATGAGAGGATCTTTACCTAAAAAAGCTAAAGCTGGTGGTTCATTTCCTGATCTTAATAAAGATGGAAAAATTACTAAAGCTGATGTTCTTAAAGGACGTGGTGTAATTGCTAAAAAAGGAGCTACTGTCAAAGCTAAAGATGGTAATTGGATCCAGAAAGCTGTTAATCCAAAACATAAAGGATATTGCACACCAATGACAAAAGCTACATGTACACCTAAACGTAAAGCATTAGCTAAGACATTTAAGAAAATGGGTGCTGAGCGTAAAGCTAAAAATAATAAATAATGAACACTTGTCCTACACATCTTATTGAAAAGAGTGCTGAAGGATTGTGTCCTAAATGTTTAATTGAAAGTAATAAATAATGAAATCAGGAAAACCTAGAAATGCACCAAAAGTGAAAGCTCCCAATCCTAAGAAGCCAAACTTCATGAAGGAAGCTGATACACCAAGTAGATTAAAAAGTCCTATGACTCCAATGAAATCTAAGAGATTATCAAAATGAGAAATGAATTAAACCAACTAACTACAGAACTTTCTTTTACTCCTATTACATTTATGGAAATAGGTAGTAGAGATGGACATGATACAAAGTATGTAGCAGACTACTGGAAACTAAATCCTGAAGATTGTTATATCATAGAAGCTTATCCAGCTCTATGTGATAGAATCAAAGCTATGTATCCACAGTTCAATACATTTGGATTTGCTGCTTCTAATAAAATAGGAACAGTTGAATTCAATGCTGTACCACTTACAGATCATGATAATAACATAGGTATATCTTCTATATTAGAATGTGTTGCTTATGATGTTCCATCTAATAAGATAACTGTAGAGACAAACACCATATCAAACTTTCTAGATTACTTAGGTTTACCTGGAGTAGATCTTATTAAAATAGATGTTGAAGGGTTTACACAAGAAGTGCTACATGGATTTGAAGATAAGCTTCAGAACATTAAAGCTATTCAAGTTGAAACTGAAAAGAGTGAGATGTGGAAAGGTCAAAAGATTCATGATGATATTGTAGAGTTTATGGAATCAAAAGGATTCACACTCTTAAGTAAGTACGATGCATGGGGTAATCAATATGATTGTCTTTTTATAAATAATAAAGCCTCTAATTAAAGAGGCTTTTTTTATTGTCTTAAGAAATTACCAGTAGAGATGTTTTTTCCATGTATATGCCATATACAATCTTCTCGATTATCTACAGCCATATGTTTTAGATTATTCTCTTCCCACTTATATCTCCACAGCATATCATCATTCCATCCAACTTCATGAAGTGGAATGTTAATAATAGCGTCAAGTGCTTTTTTATTGAAAGCAAATGTCATAGGCATATGATAAAGACTATTATTTGGATTACCTCCTAGATTATCATATCCAAGATCATTAGAAAACATTTGTATTCCGTTAAGCTGATGATTAATTCTAGATGACACAATGTCTACATCTGAATTAGCTTGGAACAACTCAATGATGTTCTTTACATAATCCTTCTTGTATATATCATCATCATCCATCTTAACAAATACATCATAATCATTATAATCAGGAACACTTTTAATAGCAATCACTTCATTAATATGAATTTGATTATTGTTTCCTTTTGTAACAATAAGCTTGTCATCTAACAAATCATCGTATAGAGGAAGGAAGTTTTGATCCTTCCCTCCATCAGATACAATGTTTACTGTGTGTATACAATTCTCATACGATTGATTCTTTGCATTTAACATGCATTGTCTCAACATATGAGGTCTGTTATACGAACATGTAAAGATTAATGCTTTCATTCCCAGATCATGATTACATCAAATGGTGATACCAATAATACATTCTGATCATCAGACAATGGAATTAATGGTGCTTTTTGTAAAGCTGCAGGATCAATCAATACAACATCTCCCACTTTAATGTCCATAATTGATGTACCAACACTATGTACTGTCAACTTAGACATTTTCTTAAGCATCTCTTTCTCTAATGCTTCTTTAGTATTCTCATCTACAACAAGTTTACTTTCTTCTTTCTTTGGTATCTCTAAATAGATACGATTTCCTAATAGTTTCATTATCCTTGGTATTCAGTTAGTTTAATAAATCTTTGTGCGTCTTCTGGAGTCAATTCAATTTCTGATTGTACAGTTTCACGTACAGTTTTGAATCCTTTCATTTTGTTAGTCTTCAAATCAATGTCTGGTTGTTTAGACACTCGTTCATTGAAATCATCTAGAATAACAATAAGTCCTCCTTCGTCATTAGCTAATGATCGAATCACTTTGTTGATGTTTAAAGAAGCTGTATACTCCTTATCATTCATCTTCACTTTGTAAAAAAATTGGTTTTTCATATTGGTTGTTTTAATTATATTTCTTTTGAATCATTAATCTCCATGATAAGATCTTCGTACTTCTGTTTAGAGATGGCTCCAGTTTGTCTATGTACTTCTTTATCATTCTTAAAGAAGATTAATAATGGTACATTTCTAACATTGTAAGATCTGGCTAATTCCATATTCTCATCAATGTCAATGTTTTCAATACCCTCAACTCCTTCTAGAGTTTGAGCAAGCACTCTACATGGTCCACACCACTTAGCGCTAAATTTCATCACTTTAATGTTCATAAGTTGTATTTAATTTTTAATTGTTCACGTCTTTTATTTACTTCTTCATACTTATAAATGTCAGCTTCAACATTAGTATGTTCATCAAGTGTCAAAAGTATAATATTTTCTTCATCAAAACAAGCTTCAGGATATTTACTTTTAGGAAGGATGTGATGAAAATATGTACTCATAGGTTCACTACCTAAATACACACCACTCACTTCTGACCTATGTGGTCTTGCCTTCCAGCAATCCATAAAGAACATCTTCATTTTCAACGAATTATCAGGAGATTTGTCCAGTTTTTTCGATAATAAACTGGACTTTCTCTCACCTTGTTTTAGTTGTGTTCTTGGTTTGTGCTTGAAGCAATATTCTTTTTCACATGATTTTCCACATGTTTTACACTTCATCTTCTTTCTTAAAAAAATGATTAAAAGGATTAATTCCTGCAGTGTACGGTTGTGTATTACATGTAGGATTACTACTTAACGGAGAAGGTGTACAATCACAAGAGTCTTTCCATGGAGCATTAATCTTTCTACATCTAGGACATTCCCAAGCAAGTGTTCCTAATACATTAACTGGTTTAGGACAACTACACATAATTGGTTGTGCTGTACTACTCCAATTGTAAGGCATAGTTAAATAACCTAAGCACTTACCACATCTCTGAGGGAAATCACTAATTGCCATCTTTCACAAATTGTCCATCAACCATTTTACCTGTACGTTTAGCAATTACATTGTATGCACTCTCTAAACATTCTGTAAGACTTAATCCTTGCATCTCAGCTTGAATGATGATTGTTACTAGAATATCTCCTAATGCATCAACAATCTCTGCTTGATTCTCATCATTAATTGCTTGGATTAATTCATCTGTTTCTTCCCAAGTCTTTAAAGCTTGTCCTTTTGGAGTTCCTTTTTCTAAGATTCCTTTTTGTGTTGCCCAAGCTATTACAAGGGCTTCTAATTCTTGATATTTCATAATTAATTGTTTAAAAATTCATCAATCTGTTTAACTAACCAACCAACAAGATATGCTTCTGGTTCATCATTAAATCTATCTAGTTCTATACCCAAGTCATCATATATGTAGTTCTTTAGATGAGTAACTTCGTGAGCTATTATACTACTTTCTGAATATTCAAAAGCTATTACATATTCACTAAATGTATCTGGAATTCTCATTGTAATTGCTCCATAATTTTTTAAAGATTTTGTCTTATATTTTTCTTCAACATAAGACAAATCCTTATCTACTATTATGGTTAATTTACATTGATATATTGGTATATCAATAGTTGTTTCTCTCATAGATTAAAAGCTTTTAATGTATGTTCAAATGGATTACCTGGTATGTTCTTAACAAGATCTAACATTTCTTGAGCTAATTCTCTAACTTCTACTTGTGCATGTTCTGAATTTCTCAATCCTTGGAAGTGAGCAAAGCTTCTCCAATTGAACATTACATCCATAGTGATCTGAGAGTTCATTGATTTAAAGAATCTTGCTGATTCCTTAGCTCTTTTGCGACCAAGAATAGGAGATAAATCTTCAAGACATTGATGATATAGTTTATTCATCACAGATGATTGAGTTACTAATGTATCTGCCCAATGAGTTAATATTCCATGTTCTGCAGAAGATTCATGACCCATTGACCAATCTTCAGGAATATATGTCTTATCTTCTTTAAGTTCTTTATACCTAGCACTCTCTCCATTAATAGAAACACCAATACGATGTTTTAAGAGATGAATGTGAGTTGCCTGGTCTACTGTTACCAAGAAGTGTAAAGAACTCTTCTCAAACGGTGTATGATGTCCCTCTGAAGCTAACATACTTAATAAAGCAGGAATTCTTGCTTCTTTCTCTAATGTAATCTCTCTGGAGGTAGATGTCCATGCAGAACTTGCATGAATTTTATCATCTCCATAATGACCAATTAGTTCTACACTATTTTTCATTGTTTATAAATTTTTTATGTATTATGTTATAAATAGTTTCCCATGATGGAAGAGGTTCCACTCCTTTATCATCAATGTACATATCTGCAGATATCTTACGACAATCAGCTTTGTAATGTTCTATTAGATGAGGAAAGTTACAATTAACATAGTGATAAGGAATATCATTCTCTTTTAACCAATGCATAGCATCAGATAAAGCATGTCCTTCTCTACATGTATTAATTACAATACCAAATCCTTCATTGTATAGTTTTGTGATAGCCACCTTAGCCTCATCTCTGATGGGGCCAAGGGCTGGATAATCACTCATACATATAGTTAGATCAAAGTCTATTGCTAATATATGTTTTGGTTCAAATCTTGGATTCATAATAAGTCTTCTCTAATTAATATTTCTCTTACCTTTTCTATAAGATCTTCTATTGTTCCATCATTGATAATTTCATAATCAAAATGTGAATTGTCAAGAGCTGTTTCTGAAGGATGAAGATTTTTTGGATCTTCTGGACCACCTCTTAGTGCATAATCTCTTACCACTCTAATAGTACATCCTTCTCTTTTATAAACAGCATCCATCTCATTAGGAAATCTCATATCTGTAATGATCCATTTAGGATGTAGTAATGGCACACCTTCTTTCATTCCATGAAATGATTTTTCAAATTGCAAACGAGGGTTGTAATCAGCAAACAAAGCATTAACCCATACATTCTCATGTAATCCATCACGCATTGCTTCTGTACCAAGTCTTTGGAGAAGAGTTCTAACAGTCATTCCTCCATCATGTTCTACAAAGTCTGGACCAGAGAAAGGTATATTATAAGGAGAGTTCCACTCTTCACCTAAATATGTCTTCTTGAACTCTTGATCTTCAAACTTCTCTACAGGAATTCCAGTAAGAAGGGAAGCTGTTTGTTTTAGCTTCCCTGCAAACTTTTTAATTTCCCAAACACTGTTATGATATCCATCAATAGGTAATCCTCCTCTAACTCTTTTTATACAGTTCTCTGAACTATCTTCAGAAGTTAAGTATTGAATAATGCTACCTACAGTGTCTTTACCAGATCCAATCTTACCGTTTATACCGATTATCATAGTTCTTCTGATGTTGCGAATAGATCTGGAGATGGTAATTTTACATCATCTTCTTCTTCTACTTCAGGTTCTTCCACTTCAATATCACTTTGTTGAATCTTAGCAATAATCTTTTGTTTTAATTCATCATAAAACTCTGGATTATCTACAACAAGTTGTTTGAATTCTTCAAGATCATATTTGGTTCCATCAATTGTCATTGTTTTACCATACTTACGACCTATCTCAAATTCATTAATCAACTCCATCATCTCATCAAGAATATCAATCCCTTGACCATAAACAATCTCAAATTGAGCTAGTCTATATGGAGGAGACATTTTATTCTTAGTAGCTTTCACTTTAGTGATATTACCATAAGTTACATCTCCATCTTTAGCTAATGATTTAGAAACTTCTATTCTACAATCTGAATAAAACTTCAATGCATGTCCACCTTGTGTTGTTGTTGGATTACCAAACATTACACCAATCTTTTCTCTATATTGAGAGATGACAATAAGACATACATTGTTCTTATTGATAGCACTTTTTAGTTTTGGATAAGCAGAACTATTAAGTTTAGCTTTCTTACCAATAGCATGTTCTCCTACATCACCATCTAATACAGCTTTAGGAATTAATGAACTGTCACTATCTACAATTACAAGATCAACTTCTCCTGTCTCAATCATTTGTAAAGCAATGTTGAAACCTTCCTCACCACATGATGGTTGAGCAATCAACATATCTTCTGTATTCACTCCTAGTTGTCTAAAATAGTTTCTATCAACAGCATTCTCACCATCGATATAAACAACTTTTCCTCCTTTAGCCTGACAGTTAGCAACAGCATGTCCACATATTGTAGATTTACCTGTGCCCTCCCAGCCCATAAGTTCATACATTTTACCTTTAGCAAATCCACCAATACCTAATGTTAGATAATCAAATCCAACACTACCTGTACTGATGAGATCATACTCAACATTAGTCTTACTGTCTAATCCTAATATGGTACCTACACCATATTGTTTGTTTAACCTGTCTAATGCATCTTGGAACTTATTTCCACTCTCTGTTTGTGCTTTCTTAGCCATATTTAATTGTTTTAATTGTCTTTCAAATTTACGAAATATTGTCCTATTTTCCTAGTGTTTTAGTCGAAAAAGCCCCTGATTTCTCAGAGGCTATTCCAACAATTAAAAACAGAAATATGAACAATTATTCAATATTTTTATACTTTTTTCTAAGCTTTGTGTTTCCTTTAAATGGTTTTGTATAAGGGCAATTGTTACATGCATTCCCACAACAAGTGCCTTTTTTAGCAAGATATTCACTTGACCAAACAACTCGCCCTTCTTCTATTGTGTAATCTACACCTAATATATACTCTTTACTACTCATCTTTTTCTATTCATTTTAGAAGCAACTGTTATGTATTCTTCTTTGAACAAACGTTCTACGCTTTTAAGTTCAGTTGAGAATGCCATACATATTTCTTCTGGTGAAAGACTAGGAAACTTCTCCTTATACTCACATATTAATAGTTTAGTCTTTGGAGACATTCTTATTTTATGTTCCCTTGTTTTTGTTATCATTAGCTTGCTTAATTAGCTCACTCTCGTTCTCATAGATATATCTATACTTGACATCTTTATATTCTTCCATTGGTATGACAGATGTCTTAGGAAGCTTTCTAAAGGATAATGGATTATTACCTTCTACAGCGAGAATGAAATGTTCATCATTATATCCACATAGCACTCCTTCATAGTTCTTATGAACTACCTTGAGTCCTTTAAACTGGTTGAATACTCTTTCCATCTTTGTCTAAATTAATGCTTGCTAATCTACGTTCTATTTCGTATTCCACTTTCAATATGAAGTTGATCTTCTCTTCTAATTCCTGATTAATAATTCTTCCAACAAATGGAAGAAGTTCATCTAGATTTGTGTACACTCTGGCTAATCCAAACTTAGTTTTGATCTGCTGGTACTTAAATCCTTCTATCTTTATAAGATCTTGGAATATTTGATCTACATATACAAGAACTGCAGGAATATTAATATCTATTCCGTAATGATCTCCATCTATGTAGTCTTTGTACTTCTCATTAAATTCTTGGTTGGTTCTCATAATTTCTGTTTGTTTTGACAAATATAATCTATCGTTATTTAATACACAAGAAACCAATAGAATTATTCTTCTACTGGTTCTGGTGTTAGTTTGTTATTCAAGATTTCAAAAGCTCCTTCAATAGCATGTTTCTCAGACTCTCTTCGTGTTTTCCAAAAGTTTGTTGTTGCTAAATTTCCTATCTTGCAAGAGAATGTTTTATCTGGAAATACAATAGTCTCAATAATAACATCATTGTGATCAAATACATCAAACAAGAATCTAGGTTGTGCATCAATCATGACAGCTAACTTATCGTTATCCACTCCTTGTTGAAGCATATAGTTCTTAAAATCTTCTGGTACAGATTCATCATTAAATGATTCTAACATCTGTTGCATTACCCACTCACTAACTACTTTAGCAGCTAATGGATATTTTTCTAATAAATCTAGTCCTGACATGTGTTTTCTAATTTAGAGATTATTTCTTTATGTTTTTCCATCCACCAATCACGCTCATAATCATATTCAGTAAGAGCATCTGTATTCTTAGCAGCTTCATACTTAATGTCATACAGTTTAGATATAATATCAGTTACTGCTGGCATTAGTAGTGCACCAAACTCTGCTTTCATTTTTTGGTATATTTCTTCGTTATACATTTTCTTTGAGTTTATTAATGTTCAACACTTCTTTTTGTTCATCAAATCCATCCCACACCTCCATACCATCATCAAATTTAATTCCTAGCTTTTCTTCCCAGAAATCAATTAAATCTTGTGTTCTGTTAAATATTCTATACTGTAAAGATATTTCATCTCTATTCAATCCATTCTTAGTTATTTTAATAACTTTTGGAAATTGCAGTTTGAACTCTTTAGATGTTCTAGAATATTTACCTTCTTTAACAAGATTATAATCATCTTTCAATTCTGAATTCAGTTTATAAACAACAACAACATATCCTCCTTCATAATCATAATCCTCTACAACATCTTTTGTTCGTTCATATTCATTATCTAGAAATTCTCTAAACTTATCAATGTTCTCTGGACGAAATAACAAATAGATGCATCCCTCATAATGATGTTCTGCAGTTTCATCTTTAATATAACCATTGATAAATCCATTACTTCTCAAAGCATCTTTAGGTGCCTTTAATGTAGGCACCATAAAAATACTTGTTATGGTCTTTTTTACTTCCATATTATCCTTTAATATTTACAACACCGTTAGCTAAATAATTTTTGTGGCTTGTGTTCCATACACCTGTGTTGATTGCCCATTTAACACTTTCAATGATATCTTTGACACCTGGATAAGTTCTTCCTTTGTGTACAAATCCATGATATGCATCTTCCATATCTCCTTCATCAAGAGTGTAGATTAATGGAGAATAATAATTACTAGAATCACATACAATAAACTGCAGATAATCCACTCTATATCCATAATACTCACTTAATTCATCTTGTGCAAGATGTAACATTGCATTATAATATAGATAAGCTTGAATGTATGCTCTTCTGTATAAATAATATTCTTCATAGAAGTTCTCTACAGACCATGTACACTTAAGATCATATGGTTTAATAACTTTTTCTTCATGATCAACTATCACTTTATCAAGCATAGATTTAAGTGGGAAATTGTCAATTGTATATCCTTCCACTTGTAACTGATCCATAATTGTATATCTGGCACTATTTACCAAGTTTACAATTGGTGCTGTTGTACTATTAGTTTTCAGCTGTTCTACAATCTTTTCAGCAATTGAAATTTCTGCAGTGTTTACAACAGTGAGTCCTTTAGTTCTTACAGTACGAATTTCATTATAATAAACCTCAGCATCACTTCCTATGAATTTAGTAAGTACAGCTTCAAATTTAATTTTGAATCCTGACAGTTTGTATGCCTCTTCAGCTAATTCACTAAATGGTCTTGTTACAGTACCAAATTCATCTGTAGCTTCTTTGGTTACACGATATAATGCTTCAACAAATTCAAGCATAAGTCCTGTTGGTGTAGACATACATGATGACATAAAGAACTTATCATCAAATGTTTCTGGTTCCATTAATATGGTTTCTACAATTCTACCCATATTGGCAGCAAGGTTTTCCTTTTCTTCTACTCTCTCACCAAGAACATACTTCTTGTAATACTTTCTTCTGTCTTGTGAGAAATCTTTTAGTGAACTCGATGAGTCCATTTGTACAGCTCTGTACTCTGCTTCTGTTTTTGCTACTCCCTCTATCATAATGTTTGTTTAAATGCTTCTATAATTTGTGGATACAATGCTCTCACTTCTCTTGGCACATTACTAAAGAACCATCTCACTTCAAGTTCATAATTCTCTCCTTTAACATCTAATCCTTGCGGATGTATTAACCAGAAGAAATGTTGTTTACCCATGTGTTCAATGTTTCCTTCATACCACACTTCATTAAATGAAGGTGTTTTATTAATCGTTATCTGTCCCATATTTGAATAATCTTTTTAAATGTTTGTACATTCTATCTCTAAAACACCATGGACATGTACCATTGTTTCTACATTGATGACTTACAGCTTTAGCTCCAGTCTTCTTTTTCTTTACGGTTCTACTCATAAATTGTTCATTTTTACTCTAAGTCCCCATCTAGATGATGCCATGTATACATCAAAGTAGCAATCTCTCCAATAATATACAGGTTTTTGTGCCACTTTATCCCAAAATGATTTACCAAGTTTAACCATAGTAACTCTACTTATAATCCATTTAATCATTTTCTTCTCTGACATCTAATATTGGACCTCCTTTGAAATTATTCATAGCATCTTGTATAGATGTAGCTTGTACATCAATCCACTCTTTGTCCTCTCTACCGTGTGGTAGATATATTATTCTAAATGTTTTCATACTGTTTTCTTTTTAGATTGTTTTTCTTTAAGGGTCTTCTTATCATGGCAACCAGTGCATAACACTTGTAAGTTGTCTTGTTCACAGAATAATCTTTCTACAAATCCTGGTAAGTCTTGAGCTGTATTTAAGCTACCTGCAGGTTGTATGTGATCTATATTGATCTGTTTATCTGGAAACCACTTCTTACACTTCTTACACTGATATTCATATTTCTGACGCTTGTTTGGTCCTTTATATGGACGTTTTGCATTCTCTTTACATACTGATATAGGCTTCCACCATCTACTTTTTTGTCTCAAAGCACTTCTTATGAAGCTCCAGAAGGCTGCTTCACTCATTGTTCCATTACATCTTGTCTTTGGGACTAACACTCTCTTTGCCATAATCTTTTAAATTAAGTTATGTCGCAAAAATAGTAAATAATTGCGACATAACTGTAATTAACATTCTTAATCAATAGTTGTTACACGACTACTAATCTTCTCTTTCATCTCACTAAGACTCAATACAATAGCTTCTATTTCTTTTGATGAAATAGTAGGCATATTGAACTCATATTTCTTAGTTTCAGCAGCGAACCCTGCTAGGGCTTTTTCTGCTAATGATTCTAACTCAGAAATAGCATATTGCTCATCAAGTTGTAATGTATCAAACTGACCATCATGTAGAATTCTTGTAGCTTCTTCTCTTGGTACGGTCATAATTGGAAGATACTCATAACATCTACCTTTATGTTGTCCAATACCTACCACCTTCATAGGATTGATAAGTACAAGAACAGATTGATCACCACATCCAACATAGTGAATTTGGTCTGCTGTAAAGTGTAATCCTGCAGCAGCACAATCTTGTGTACTCCAGTTACATTCTTCCATAGGCATACTTGTCAATTGACCAATACGAATATCAAATGTCTTAGTCCAATCATCTGTAAATCTATTTTCCTCTCTATTAGGAAGATCTAAATACAACTCAAGAAGTCTACCAATAAGTTGACCATGTTCTACACGAACAGTTTCTGTATATTCATATGCATCTACTTCTCCTGAACCATTACAGTTATCACAATCTACCCATTCACCATCTTCCCAACCATCATAATCATTCCATCCACCATCACCATCACACTCTTGACATGTAGTAGATGTGAATGTCTTCTCTTCATACAACTTATCATCATGAACAAGTTTATATTCTCCATTTTGTAAAAATACAGAATAGTGCTCTGGGTTCTTTTTCCATACAGCTTTCACTTTATTATAAGTGTTACTTACAAAGTGTACAAGTTCTGGAGATCCATGAAGAGTTACAACATTTCTAAGAGCTACGAAGAATCCTTGTTTAGTAATTCTAAATGAATTCTCATTCAAGAATCTATACAATTCATTTGCCACTTCAGCTCTTGGATTTAAACAACACCACATGAAGAAGTTTTTATGAGCTAAATACTCATCATCTTCTTGTAATGATTCAGGAGTGAATCCAAATCCTTTTTGATATTTCACTCTGTTTACAATCTCAATGAATCTCTCCACTAATAATTGTGGCATTGTTCTAGATGTACCAGATAAAGACACTGAATTACCATCTATAACAAAATCAGGAAGACCATCTAACATTTGAATTCCTTCTTGTAAAGCTTCCATTTTTACACGCATGTCTGCATACATCTGCTTTTCATGTCTAACTTCTGCAGAAGACATAATATTGTAAATAGATTCTTCATCTCTGGCATCCAATACAGCATCATAATCATCTTTATCAGCATTAGGCTTACCTATCACTGATCCATCATGTAGCACCACTGTAAGTGTATCATTAACCAACTTGATACTCTTAATAAGGCTCAGTCTTTCTTCATGGTCGTCTTGCTCCATTAAAGATTCTAATTTACTTGTTACAACTTTTTCAATTGTAGTTTCCACTCTGCTCTTGAACCAGTCAAGACTTAAAAATTTGCTCATAGTTTGTTTATTTAATTGTTTAAAAAGGGGGATTTCTCCCCCTATGTTATTAGTCTAATAATTCTTCTACTTGTTCTTCAGTTAGCACTTCTTCATTCAATTTAACATTGTAGTGTTTTAAATCTACTTTCTGTCTGTGATATTTGAATAAGTCACTTACAACATTTACCATTGGATCTTCAGGATTAAAATATCCCATAGATTTAAACAAAGGATTTAAGAATGGAAGCTTATCAAATAGTTCTTGTAATTGTAATAGTTCTGGATAAACATTCATGTCAAATAGATTGTTCTCTTGAGCAACAACTAACATTGCTTCATACAACTCTTTCTCTGAAGAACTTGGATAAGCTCCGCTACCATAGTTTGCAGATCTATAATCAACTAACACTTTCATTCTCTCACTCAAGTTTGTTGATACAAATCCAACTATTTCTCTTTTATTGAATGTAGCTTCATATTTACGTATGAAGTTGTGAATCAAATAACTTGTTACAAGTCTCTTAAATGGTGCATTGTTACCTTCCATAAATTTATCAAATGACATTATGTTGTGAATATCTAAAGAGTTTACAATCTTCAATTCTCTTTCTGAAAATGTAATCACTTCAATCTTTTGTTTACCCTTCATTGCATATAAAGCATCTAGTTTCAAATAATCAGCATGATTAGCATACACTTTTAAGTGCTTAGCTGATTCAAGATCTTCTAGTTTATACAATGTAGAGTCAAATTTACAATTTCTACCCTCTACATATCGCATTAATGCAATACCTTTTTTACCAACAATCTCACCTTTCACTTTAAGACGTTTAGATGATGTAGTAGTGGTTACAGCAATTGCAGCTTTAGCTTTCTTTCTAGATTCAATAAATGCTTCTGGTATTTCAATAGCATCAAGATCAATAAATCCTTCAGTAAGTAATCCAACAACATGTTGATAGTCTTTGATTCTAGTTCTCCATTCAGATTTTGGATATTTATCAAGACTAAGAATGTGTCTATAATTTAGATCACTAACTCTACCCTTCTTACCTAACACCTTTGGATGAGCATGTTTAACAAGTATAACATTTTTGGCACCAGATGATGGATATAAAGATTTAACATAATCTTTCTTTACTTGGGGAAGTTTTCCTGTATATACATAAACATCAACTTTGTCTTCAGCTATACGATTTGGTCTAAAGCTCCAACAATAAGACTTGTCAGTTGCATACATTCTATCGCTTCTAAGTTCAAATTGTGTAGCATACTCACCTAACCAATATGTATTAGTTGTAGCATGTAAATGAGCTATATCAAATAACTCAAGACCTTCTAACTTAGGTGCAGTGAATTGTGTTGTAGCATATTTTTGAAACTGAGAAATATCTTGTCTCTTACCATTACCAAGATTTACGTATCTACTTGTACTTTCAAGATAGTTAATGATGCTTTTAACATCAGTTCCTGATTCTATTTGAGTGTTGTATTTCTCTACATAATAGTTTGCTACAGTTTTTAGTTTCTCAAGAATAATGTCTTTAGCTTCCTTGGTATATCTCAAAGCTTCTCTATTTGGTGTTGGATAAATACCATCACTTAATGAGAATCTAAGAGCTATAGGGAATCTAATAGAATTAATGCCAAGTTTACCAAAGTCTAATGGATAATAAACATTATCTAGACATACATGTAAATATGGATCATCAGCTAATTCAGAGAATTGGAAGTGTTCATGTCTAGCAATTACAAATCCATTAGTGATAGATGCATCTTCTGGTACATCGAAATAAACACTTTCAAAATAACACAATTGCTCTTTAATCTTTCTTCTGAATTGATAACCATCTTGATACTTAACTGGAATAATAATTTTTACACCATTACCTTCTGCAGTTGGTTCTTCATATAAAAGATCGATAGTGTTTACATCTTCTCCTTCATACATCATATACTTACGCTCCATTCCATTCTTTCTACATACAAAATAGAAACTAGAGCTATATGCTAGAGGAGCTTTGAAACCAAGACCCATCATACCTAACTCTGTAGCAGAGTCACGCTTTGTAGACTTACCATATTTACTAATAATGTTCTTTACATCATCAGCATCAAGTCCTACACCAAAATCTTCTACAGTGAATTCATAATTTCCACTTGCTGCAGGTTTGAATCCCACAATGATAGGCATGTGCACTCCAGCTCTTCTATGACTATCTAGTGCATTAGATGCACATTCTCTGACAGTCGAACCTATGTCATCAGAATATAAATTCTTACTTAACATCTGCATCAATATCTGTGCAGAATCTAAGTCTAGTGACATTCCTATACTCTCTTGTGTTGTTCCTTGTTCAATAATGTTTGCTTCTGTTTGTTTTTCTAAAATCATCTTGCTTTAATTTAATCGTTATTTTCTCTTTTTACTAACCAGATTTGTCTATCTGATAAATCTTGGGATATTCTAATATTATGATCTTCAGCAGTCACTCCCCATTCTTTGTGTGTTCTAGTGTATGAATTACCATTATGTGTATAGGTATTTGTAATTACATCTTGCCTAGTGGAACATCTAACTGATTTATACAAAGGAGCACCTGTACTCCAATGTTTCTTAGTAGGACTAAGTCTAGGCACATCTAACACTTTGAGATATTTCATGTGTGACTGACATGAAATAAGTATTTCATCTCCTATTCTAAGATCTTCTAATTTTATTAATGCATTCTCCATAATCTTATTTGTTTTTAAATGTTAAACAGTCTTTTCAAAAAACTTTTTGGTTGAGTTTTATCAAGTATACTTACTACTATTTCAGTATAAACTTGTTCAGCACTCATTGGATTTGCTGTGCACCAATCATGTCCAAGGAAATGTACTGTTAATATTTCTAAAGCCTCTTCTGCACTTGTAGGAGGTGGAAGTATTCCATAATCAATTTTTGATTCTCTACATTTTTTAGCTAAAAATTGTTCTGCTGTCATATCTTATTTCTATTTAAATTGTTCAAATATTAATCTTCTTGCTTCTGCATCAGATTTTGTTGCTCTTAATCTTTGCAGAAATTCTGACTTACCTATTTGTTCTTGTTGCCATTTAGCACCTTCAATAAACGCACAATATTCAACTCCTAATGTATAATCAAATATTTCAGCAGCTTCTTCAAGCGTTTCTTGTTTATGTTCTTCTTTTGGAGGAATTTGACCCATATCTAAAATATCAATGTGTTTTTCTACTACCCTTTTACCCCAAGTATCAGGATTGAAAATACCTTCTGTAAGTTCATTATCCTTATTGTCAAATCTTTCAGAATATTTTTCAAGTCTTTGTTTCATATCTTATTTGTTTTTAAAATGTTTACCCTTGTCTACCTGACGAATGCTTTTCATAGCATTTCCAGCATAACATATACCTCCATTCAACTTTAGTAAATGTATATCTATCAAAAAGACAATTAAAACAATATTTATACTTTCTTCCAAACCAATAAAATAAACTATATTTTAATTTATGTAAAAAGAATTTCATATTTTATTTCTTTTTAAAATGGTACATCCATGTCCAACCATTGAACACCAAATCCATTACTTTCTTCTAATAATACATCTATTTTACCAAACACTCCTTCTGTATCCCAATCAGTTCCTTTATAAGAAGCAGCTGCTGGATGACTCACTACAAAACTATGAGAGAATATGCCTGTATACTTTTTATACTTACCAGCATCCTTACCTAAGAATAGCACTGGTACTCCTGTAACATTCAACACTTCTTCAAATAAATATTTCATAAATGGTTCCCATATATCAAGATGACTACCTGCTTTATTTACTTCTACAGATAGAGAAGCATTAAGCATAAGCACTCCTTGTTTGGCCAAATAACTTACATCTGGATTAGGGATATAACTAAGGTTTAGTCCATTGTATAATTCTCTTTCTATACCACCGTAAAACTGTTCTAATGTAGGTTGTAATTGATTAGTGATAGAACATCCCATCAATAAACCATCAGCTACTGGCATATCATTCTTAAATGTGTGATAGGGTGCCATACCTACAATCACAGCTTTAATATCATCTAATGAGGTCTCTAAGAAACATCTCCAAAGGTGCATAGATTGAGGGGCAATCTTTTTACCCCTCCTACTCTCTGCTTTTAGAAATGCATAAATCTTATCACACTCTTCACTCTCTATAAATGGACGCATCTTTGCATGCCAACTAGGGTGAAACATTGGTTTAAATTTTTGCCATTCCATTTTTATAAAGTTGTTATTTTAACATCGTTTAATTCAACAACAGCTACTGGTTTTAGAACATAAACTGTTCGTCTTTCCATTTGAGCTAATCTAGTTGCTTCAGCTACTGCTGAATCATAATCATCGTGAAATTTTGATGGAGAAGATTTGCCTTCTACCATTACTGCATACTTTGTGTCCATGGTTTAATGTCTAATGTTACTAATGCTTTTTCAAGTTCTTCCACTTGAGCTTCTAATTCAGATACACGTTCTTCTAATTCTTGATTTTTATCTTCTAAAAGTTCGTTTTGAGCTTGAAAAGTTTCAACTTCTGATTCTAATGATTCAACAAATGAAACTAATTCATTAATTGTTGATACAGCATCATTTGCTTGTCTTTCTAATCCTCTGTCCATAATTATCTTTGTTGAAGAGTTACTTGTTTACCTAAAAACTTACTAAGAATAACTTCTAAGTTTTCTACACCTATACACTCCACCTCATCATCTTCTGTTGTGTATAACCATTCTACATTCTCTTTGATAGTTTCTTCTAAGAAGTAAATGTTGTCGTCATTAATTTCTAGTATCATATTATGTCTTTCTGTGTTAAATATTTTTCTATTGTTTTTAATCCATGCACTCGTGCTAAGTCTGCCCAATCTTTAATTCCTTCTCCTAAATATAATCTAGGAACATTGCAATATTCAAATCCAAACTTATCTGTAATCTGTTGTGAGTTCTTCACACCAGTCTCATCAGAATCAAAGCTTAGTATCTGTCTATCGGAATTCTCTTTTAGATATGCAACATTCTCTTCAGAGAAACATCCCATACCTTCATTTTGGACAGCACAACAACAAGGATAGATCTTTTTCATTACCATATAATCTTTCTTACTCTTGTTAATGAATGCTACATCACAATCTTTTATGTCTTGTAGGCCATCCATCATGGTGATAGGAACATTATTAGGCATCCATTTGGTTTTCTTGTCAGCAAACGGTCTATAAATCTTCCAATGTCCTTCATATAGATACCCAAAACGCAATTCTGTGTCCTTTAGAGGAAACTTCTTCTTGTTTAGGTAAACTGTATCTATTGAGTACACATTGTTCTCTCTGAGGTCATCTATATCTTGATAATACTCATTCCAATATGCAAGTTCTTCATGTGTAAACTTTCTGGCTTTTACCTGAATAAAATACTCACGTTTCATTGTTGCTGTTGGTTGAGCATAATCAGAAATTATTCTTACATAATTCTGTGTAGATGTACCAGTTGCAATACCGAGATCAAAATCTCTATCAATCATTCGTAATGCATCATCGAATGTTGGTAACCTGAACAACTTCTTCACAAATTCAAAACAATCTCCTTTAATACTACTGTCACCAAAATCTATAAATGTTAGATTCTTGGACTTATATCCTATTAAGAAGGAAGGATGATTATCTTTTCTAAAGGGAGAGTTTGTTACAGAATTAATTCTCCAATTCTGATGTGGCATATAGAAACGAAAGATGTCATAATCAGAAATCTTATCAAGTATAGCCTCTGCTGTTAAACTTGTTCTTCTTACTCCTTTTATCATAGCTCTATAGTTTAGATGAAAAAGCCCTTACATTTCTGCAAGGGCTCTATCTATCTATTTAAATTAGACTAATAGTCTCCACCATCGTCTGATAAATAATCATCAGATGCAACTAAATTGTCATCAGCATTATACTCTTGTAAGTCTGAGAATATAAAATAGTCTTTACAACCATATTCTCCAGCAACACTAAGAACAAATTTCTCATGACCTTTCAAATCACGTGGTTTCTTATTCTTAAGATCTGCTTGTGTGCGTTTGTTGTTGTAGTCAATATTACGGAATTGCTTCATAGCATATCCACCAATGAAAGCTTTATTAAATACACCTTGATATTCTTTTGGTTCACCATCTCTTTCTTTAGTGATCACTGTAGCCATAGCTACAACTGTGTTACACCACTCACCATTGATTTGATCTCTCAGGTCTTTAACATTACCTCTCATCAACTTTTTCCATTCTAACATAAGAGTGGTTTCTGCATGACGATAATCTAATCCTCCTAACCATGTACGTAAGAAGTTATAAAGATCTTCTTCACCTGTATAAGCTACACGATAGTCTCTATCTTTTGTAAACCAATCAGCAAGATCATTCTCATCACCTGCCCAAGAACACATACCAACAGAATTGATATATTGTTTCTTAGTTCCATCTTTGTTTTCACGTTCTTTGTCCTCTAAGAAGAATGTAGTCTTGAACTTTTCTTTAGTTTTAACTTCTTCTAACCACATATCTACACGTAAATAGGTGTTTCCATCTTTAGTATCACCTAAATACTCAGCAGCTTTGCTGTCTTCTTTAAGTTCCATACCAATGACATCTTTAAACTCCTCAATTGTAGGGTTAATTGCAATTACATTTGCTTCAAATAAACCAACTTTCTTTGAAAAGTTACCTTCTCCACCTGTTGATTCTCTTCTTGTTCCTCCAATACCACTCATAGCTTTAATTTTAATTTAGTTTTTATTTATTAATTATAGTTCTTCGTCTTTAGCAAATCTTTCTTCCCATATCATTCTAGTTTCATATGGATTAGCTACATAATCATTCAATGCTTTCATTGCTTCCTTTACTGTATGAAAAGGAATTGATTTACATCCCACTCTAATAAGACATCCTATTGATAAAAATTCAATTTGAACTGAATAATCTCTAAGTACATCTTTATTAGATGGTCTGTATTCTTTTGGTGAATCTATTTGATCCACATTACCTGTCATAGGTCTTTGTATTGGTCCTGCATTATCTCCATTCATAATTTTTGGTTTTTAGTTATAATATTCTGTTAGACTATCTGCAACAAATTGCAAATCATTTGGAATTTTTAAGTCCTCAAACATTCCATCTGGACTCTTTGCTGGATATTTTCTGTATCTATTGGTAATGAAACCATATGATGCAGATCCATCTTTGTTTTCTTCTACATTAGTGTAAAGACACACAGTTAGAAGTCCTTCTAGTAACACTTGATTATCAATCAACTTACCTGCTGTTTTAATTTTGTATCCAATAATCTCTCCACCATCTTCAACAGTTTCTGGGTGAGTTAAATAGAACACTGTGATGTCATCACGTAACATTCTAGCTGTTCTGAATAGATCCACCATATCTTTAGCCATAACACTAAACTTAGTAAATCCTGTTTCAGTAGCTTTAGCCACCATATTAAATCCCATGATGTAATTTGAATCTTCAATTACAATGTTCTTAATGTGAGGAGCTTTGTCTGAAATCACACGTAATAATCTTGTAATCTCATTTGCATCATCTACTTCTTTGTAGTTCTTCTTTTCTACGTTGTAAAGCTTTTCAGATCCTTTGAAAGGAAGTTCTTTCTTTGCAACATTAATAATATACGTTTCATCTGGATTTAAATGCTTGATACTTGTTGACTTTCCAGTACCTGTAGCACCTACAATTCCTACTAATTTGCTTGCCATTGTTTACTTGCTTTAATTATTTATTTAATTCAATTCTTGTTCCTAGTATGTTAACATACTCCGACATTACTTCTAATTGTTTTTGAAGAAGATATTGATTTCCATCAGATAATTCTTGATAGGCATCAGTTGTTAGAAATTCACTTAATTTAATTGCTTTACTAGCTAGTTCTTTTTCTTCTTGTTCTAATCTTTCTAAAAATGTGCTCATAGTTTTACTTTAATTAATTATTGATTTTTGTTGTATAAAGATACGAATAATTTTTTTAATTATACATATTTTATCTTGTCTTTGTCAAAGAATTCTAGTGCTTTGTTTAACCATTTAAGTTCTACAGGTTCATTACTACTCACTATATAAATATGTGCTTTCTTATCTGGAGTGTTATACTCCATAGCCATACATCTGTTTATTTTCTGAGCTAAGTTCTCTGCATTACTATCAAAATAGTTTATAATCACTTTGTTTAATGGTTTATAAGTTACACCTGTGTTACCAATCTTAACAACAGCAAGGTGATTACCTTTCCCTTCAGCAAAATCAGCAAACATTTGTTTCTCACTGGATTTACTATGATAGGAAGGAATACCAAGATCATCTGCCACTTTTGTTGTACCACAGAATACTAACACTCTTTCATCTTCATGTTTAGCAAGTAATGCTTTTGTAGCATTTCTTTTAGCTAAAGAGGATTGAATAAGTCGCATTCTTGCAAGTCTCATAAACATTGTATCACTTCCACTATTCTGCAGTTTATTGACTACCCAGGTAAGAGCATCGAACTGTTTCTTTTCAGTCTTTTGCTTTCCTTTATAGTCTTGCATTGTAGTGTTATCTAAAGGTACTCTCACTACATGTATTTCATAATCCACAATAACTCCTTCATCAATCGCTTTCTCAATTGGGTAATGTGCTAATACATGAAGATCAAGTTCTTCCTCTAGGGTTCTTTCTGTCCAACTGGATAATGTACCAGTTAAACCAAGAATCTGTCCATTAACATCAAACAGATCCTTACACACTTCTATTTGAGCCTCGCTCAATAGATGGATTTCATCAATGATTACAACATCAAAACTTTGATCAGCAAGCTTCTTTAATGATAAGTGTGTAGTATATGTGACAATACTGTCATCAAATCCTAGTTCTTCAAAATCAGCTTGCCAAGACTCTTTGATCTTGTTATCTGGATAAGCAATTAATATGCTTTCAGGCTTTAGTTTCTTTAAAGCATGTATACTAGTTCTAATCTTACCAAATCTTGGACATAGATTCAATATACCAAACTTACCATGTTTGAGCCACACATCAGCAAACTCCTTCTGCCTCTTGTCTCTTATTGTCATAGTTATTGAGGTTTATTGGTTAAGCAAAATTCTTGAATAATATCTGAAGAATATGACCCATCATTATTTTTGTAATAAACTCTATAAGTAGGCTCTTCTTCAATAAATAAAAGTGGGCTTTCTATCATAATTTTAGTCCCATCTAGTCTTAAATAAACTATATCTCCTTTTTTGTACTTATAAAAAAGTCTTTTTTCAGGTATCTTGTCACAACTTATAAATAGTATCAGTGCCAATAATGTAATTAATTTTCTCATAGTTTCTTTGTTAAATAATATTTAAGATCTAGAGCTCTTCTTTTAACAGCTCCTGACATTCTAGTTCCAGAGATGTCATGTTTACCATAAAGATATGTACCACTTCCAATAGTGTGACCAGGAGTTAGTTTTGCTAAAGCAATAGCTTCATCTATTGTGTTTTGAAATCTGTTAACTTCACTCTTGATCTCCTGTAGTTTCTCTAAGTTCATCTAGTTCTGCTTTTACAATTACTTCTAAATTAAAAGATTCAAGATCTACAATAACTCCTACTGGTTCTTTACCACTATCAATTATCATTTGCATGAACTCTTTTAAATTGTTTCTGACAAAATATCCTCCCTGAGCAGTATATTCTCCATCTTTCCAAAATTCTAATTTGGTTCCTTCCATGTTTATCTAAGAAAATATGATTTGTTAATAACTGCTGCATAATCATCATCTGTTATGTCTTTCTTTCTAGGAAGCTCTTTGAACATACCAACTTGGCCTAAGAAGCCTAGTCCTATTCTAAGATCATCTTCACCATAAGAATTCTTAATAACTCTGACACTTCTGAAATACTTAGCTCCATATTCATCCTTAAGCTTATCTAGGTTATATCCAGAAGGATCTGGTACCTTATATCTCATAGGATCAAATAAAGCCATCACAACATCAGCATCATTTTGTGTACTTGATGATTCTGCAAAATCTTCTAGTTGAGGCTCAACATCACCATTCTTAATCCTCATTGGATTAGAAATAGATCTATTGAACTGACTCACCACTACAGGACTATATCCATAGAAATCTCTAGCATAACGTAATTCATCAGACATCTTATCAATAGCTTCCTTTTTAGTAGGCTGGTCTTTAGTTGTCTTTAACAAACCAATATGATCTACAACTACAAGAGTTATTTCATTTGGATTATTGGGAACATAAATACTATTATACTTGTCAATCTTTTCTATAGTTCCTCTCTCTTCAGCATAAGCTTTAAGTTCTTTGGCTATACCAACAGGATTCTCTGGACCATCGATGATTGTAACACATTCTTCTAGCTCCTTCATGTAATCTTCATAATACAAGAATAAGTCATGTTCATCTTTGGTCATTTTCTCTGTCCAACCAAGAAGCTTATTAACAGGAATGATTATTCCTTGGTCAATAAAAATCTTTCTGGTTACCCATTTAGCCATTTTGTAAGTTCTACTTCTTTCCATAGATCTATACCAAACCTTCACAGTGATACCAGAAGCTTTTCCTTCTTTAGATAGGGCCCAATCAATTGGATTAAGAACAAATGCATCATCTATAAATGATGTTTTACCAGAACCAGTATTACCACCAACAAGATAGTACATACCTTTTCTGATCCCAACATAGCGGCTAAGCCTATCAAAACCCATTGGTATACCACCATTCTTATCAGCAAGTCCTTTTTCTACTTCTGCTTTTAATAAGTCAAAACTCATATGTCTGTACCTCCTTCTGGTTTATCTGGTGATTCTTCTATTGTAGCACCTTCATTAATAAGTTCTATGTAAGCTTCGAATGCTCTTTGATTTAGATATACAGAAGATCCTTGCATGAATGTCATTCTATTACTATTAGTAGCAACAGAAGCTTCTTTCTTTTGTAAGATTTCATACTTGAGAGCTTCTATAAGCTGTGCAGCTGTATAATCTCCCTCTAGTATAATCTTATCAAACTTCAATCTACATTCATCCTTACCCTTTCTAATAGCTCTGGTACCTTTGAACGTCTTTCCTTTATACTCAAAGGAATCTGTACCTGGATAAGTCTTCCACCATTCTTCAAAATCTGTTGTTGCAGGTTTTCTTTTGATTATCTTCTTGGAATCCTTTGCTCCTACAAACTCTAAAAGATCTTTCCCTAACACTGTCAGCTTTTCATCTGTCTCAGTGATCAATCCTTTTCTTATTAAAGACTGATATAATGCTGATATTTTCATGCTATCAGCATAAAGAGGAGCAATGTCATACTGCTCCTCTATTAGCTTTAATAAATAAATGATATCTAGGTTATAACTTCTTTTGATGAGTTCCTCAAATTGTTGAGGTGTTATGTGTAACTTCATCTTTCTTTGGTGTTAAAACTTTGATTAATGCAGGCTTTCTTCTTTTAGAAGCCTCTTCTTCTTCCCATTGTTGCCATTCTAATTCTATCTGATGCTGTCTTTCCATAGCATAGATTTCATCCTTGGGATACTCATGCTCCCAATCTTGAAGCAACCAATCCATTATGTAGTTTTTCTAGGTCTTCCTACTCTTTTAGTAGCTACAGGAATAACTTCAGGAGCTGCTGGTGCTGCTACTGGAGCTTTCTTTTTACGTTTTTTATAACGTCTTTTAGGCTTAGCTACAAGTTCTGATGTAATGGGAGCTTGTTCTTCTTCAGACTCAATGTTCAATGTAATTGTATACTCTCTATCTTTCGAATGATAAAAGAACAAACTTAGTGCTGCAACTAATGCAACAACTGGTAATGCAACAAATAAAATTTCTAACATGTTCATAATTGTTCAGGATTAATACGAAGACCATATGACAAATCAAACCAACTGAATGTTTGTAATGCCTTCGTTTTGTTAAACTTAAATACTTTTTTTAATAGAGGAATAGCATAAGCTTTGAATTCCTCATGTTGTTCTGGACTCATGGTGTTATTAGAATACCAAAGTTCATCAGTTTCAATTTCATCAACTGTCTTACCTATCATATTGAGTTGGTATTCGATTAGATGATTTGTAATGTTGTTACGATTGATTGTTTTCTTTTTTTCCATATTTATCCAAATAAATTTAATTGATTAGGATCTACAATAACCATACGTCTGCTACCTCCAGTTTTAATCTTATTGATTATTCTTTCAGCTTTTTCAATGTAATACTTATAGTTTACACCTTCTACTTTTGTATTCTTTGGTAAGAAGTTACAAACTGTTGCTAACCATTCACCAGCTTCCACCTGACTAATCTTTGCAGCTTTAGTCTGACAGCTCTCGTTCTTGATTTTAAGCAGTTTCACTCCCTCATCAGATACATAGTAACGTATTAGTTTATCAAATACAATTGTTTCTCCTGTGGATCTATCAATGCCCTCGTAATGAAAGTCTCTAGATGCTTTCTGTCTTATGCAGAAATCATATAGATTATCATGATTACATATCGTATCCTCCACAGGCACACCATCAACAAAATAACGCTCAAGAGCAATAGGAACAATTCTCGCTGATTTGTTCTTATGAAGCTCAAAGTCAGTAAGGAAATCACCTTTCTTTTTAATCTCTCCATCGGTTTTAATTGCTAAATAATCATTAACTGTACTAAAGATAATTTTACTGTAATCCGTACGCTCTAACTCATATTGAGTTAACTCAGACCACCAATCATTAAGTCTGTGCATGAGTGGAATAAGATCTTTCTTAATCTTGATAGTTACACCATCCGTATTTGCAGAGATCACGTGTATGCCATTTAACTCGTATTGTTCAATAAGCATCATTAAGCTAAGCTCACCAGTTATAGTGGTGAACATAGTTAACTGCCTATCATAAATCCAGTTTTGCATATCAGATGACTTACCATATACAGAGTTAACTGCAAGTTTAAGTGCTCCAACAATCCCTTTAATACGTTTATCCTTCTTTGCTTGAGGTTTAAGCTCCAATCTCTTCTCAAACATCTGTTTGTATCCAAGAAGGAATTCTTTACCTAAGTGAGCAGGAAATCTACCGTTATTAATAATGATTGCTGGGTAGTAAGAACTAACATCCCAATCGATTATCTCGTATTCTTCATCAGCTTCAAAGATTTCAGGTTTGTTCTCTGTATGGAGACCACCCTTCATAAATGAATATACATTTCCATGGAAATTTATATGCTCTTTGAAATCATCCTGAAGACCGAGATTTAGCTTTTTAATCTTCTTAAGAAATTCATGTAACTGATCTGTCTCAAAGCACACATACTTTGCAATGCAATTCTTAACTTCTATGTTCTTTCTGAAAAATCCTTTTCTTGGAAGTTCTCTATACTCAATACCTTTCTCTTGACAATAGTACTTCTTGATCATTTCATCCCCTATCTTACTATCAGAATAGTTTAAACATGGAATACCAAATTCTTCCTCGATATCTCTTCTCAGTTCTATTCGGTTATCTCCTTTGTAAAGTGGATGATCTGTATCACCCAGGGTTATTTTATAGAATTCATAAGTTGCATCCACATCATTATAACAATAATCAATAGTGAGTTCTACCTCTTCTTTAGTCATGTTAGTTTTGGTGTGATGTATGGGCATCTCTTCAATGTTCTCTAGGTCCATTTCAAACTCAAGCCTCTTTAAGCTAACTCTTCTGTTCTTGTTGTCATAATGATGTATCTTGAACAGATCTAATTGTTTGAGTGTTAATTCATGTTCTCTATACTCAGGAAACACATCAAAGTTTGCATCATGTATAACATCTGCAGCTTTCTGTGCTATCTTAGCAGTGATCTCTAAATTACTTAACTCATGCCAATTATCATAGTTTCTCAATATCCACTCAACAACTTGGCTATCAAAGCGTAGATTATTATAACCTACCCAATAAGCATCAGGGTGCTTCTCTGTATATCTAACAAAAGCATCTAGTTGATTCTTCCATTTAGATACCTGAAAGCTCTTACCTGCTTTACCTGGTTCCATACAAACAACAAGAAATAGTTCTTGCATGGTTTCAATATCATATATAATTACTTCTTCTTCCATATGCGTTGTGGTTTGAACTTACAAAGATAATCTAAAAAATTAGAGACACAATAAGTGCCTCTAATTATTTTTGTTAAAAATAAATTCTGAAGTGATCAGAATGTAATGTGATACGTTTTGGTTTACCTTCAAATGTCATACCATGTGGAACATCTACACCTATATCTGCAGGTTGTTGTTGCTCTTTTTTTACTACAGGTTCTGGTTTAACATTTTTCTTTGGTTCAGTAGTTGATTTTGTTTTTAATTCTTTTCCAGTTTCTAGTTTTCTTTTTAATTGATACATTTTAAGTTTAACTGCTTCATGACTTCTTTCATGTTTTTTTGCTAATTCTAAACTAACATTATGTATATTAACTGTTGGATCTTTAATTAATGATACCATTTCATCAATTTCCTTTTTTGTATAAAACTTTATTTGGTGCATACGGTTTGTTTTTTTCATTCTACGTGTTTCTGGTATATCAAAAGATTCATTAGTTTCACTATATGAAGACACTTTTATTTTTTCGTATAATCCAAAAGCTGGTTGCATTAATAAATAAGGTGTGCATGTACTTAATAATTCACTAACTGTTCTTGCTTTCATGTAAAATTTTTCACCTATAGCAAGAGCTTCTTTTAAAGTAAATAAGTCTGGTAATTCTTCAAAAAATAATTTTTTATTAAGTTTTGATCTAAAAATACAAGCTTTATAATAATCTGATTGTTCTAATGTTAAAATTTCCATGTTTTCTAGATTTTAGCAAAACAACACATTGCTGATGTGTCGAAATACTTGATAAATAAATAGTTTCCATTTTCTGTTGTATACACTGTATGTGGAAGAGGATAATTAATATTCTCCTCTTTCAACACAGTTTCTTTTCTTGCTTTAAAAAATGTATCTATTGTTTCCTGTAGGCCTATTCTTGTGCTAAAGGTCATTATGAAATTGTCTTTAAATTTTGCAATGTGCTCTTGTAAAAATCTTACAGAAGCACAAAAATCAAGATCGAATAATGTATTAGGCTTATAAGGATTTGCATCAAGAATGTCTCCACAGACAATAGATAATTTGGACTTTGTTTTAACTTTAGCTAGTTGCTGTAATGCAACCATCGAATTGTTCTCATATATCTCAAACTCTTTACATCCTTTTGTTTCTAAGTGATGTAAATAGTCATTAATATCTGGACCAGCAAGTCCAACAATTGATTCAAATTGAAATCTTTGGAGAATAAACTCTCTCACTATTTTCTTGTTGTATGAATCAACGTATGTTTTCTTTCTTTCAGCCATGTCTTTCTAGTTTTATAGGAGCTCTGTAAAATATGTAACTTTCTTTTCTCTAAATTCTTCTATGTTTTCAACGTAATGATTAATTAGATCAGATAGCATAATTGCATCTGGTTCATTCATCTCTGATATCTGGCTTATCAATCTATGTTTTGAATTCATTACATTGATAGCAGCTTGTGGGTCATTCTGGTACATCTTATTATAGTTGTCTTCAACAGTCTTTTCTAACTCTTTGACAAACATGTTACCAAGTTGCTTTGTTCTTCCTTTGAGTCCTATGTCATCCATAAGCTCTAACACCAGCTGCATAGCTAATGTTATTTCAGTTGTTCTATTCATAAGCTATTTGCTTTTACAAAGTTCTCTACTAATGTCTTGATAATGAATTCATCAGCATGTGCTTCTTCATAACCTGTCCATACTAAAGATCCAGTGATTGCATCAGCTAGTTCTGCATATGTTTTGGGAGTTGTACATAAGAACTTGTCTACTTTATACTCAATATCTACCATAGCTCTGTCCATTGTTGGATAACCATTAGAAAGATTTGCATCTTTATCTTTATTTGATGTAGATAAAATATCTAAGGCATAACCATGAAAGAATCCATCATCATACACTTCTATTTTTATATCAATACCTTTATATTTATATTTTTTTACTGTAGCCATAATTAATTATTTAATTATTTTATTATTTTATTCTTCTAATCCATCGTTAAGTGTTACATTCCAATCACTAAGGTCATCTTCTTCCTCATCATAATCTGTAAGAAACCTAAGTGTCACCTTGTTCATTTGTAATGTAGGGCTTACATATCCCTCTTCATAGTCTTCATCATTAATCTCTATTTCAACTAATCCATCATGTTCGTTAAGAATTATGTTTAGTTCTTTAAGACTAATGTCTGTTAATGTCATAAATGCTTCTCCAAGATCAAACCAAGCTATCTCTTCTGGTTCAGCTAGTACATCACCTTCTTCATCTATGATGAATAGTTCTACTGGTGCACCATTTTCTGATAAGAACTTATCCTTATCTTGTGGCACTCTGTCTAGTGTCCATAGCTCTACAAGTTCTTTTACAGTTCCTGGATGAAGAATCTTCATAAACAACATGCCAGAAGTTAATTCATCTGGCATGTAGTTTTTGTATACAAGTTCTGCTGGATAATACATTAGAATTCTATTTTTGACTGTTGTGACATCTCATAAACATTTGGTGTTTTGAGATCAGCAAGTCTTAATAAGATTTCTAACTGTTGAGCATAATGATAATCGATCTCACCTTTCTTACTAGGTTTAGCATTACCTGTGAGCTCATATCCATCACCATCATCTTTTATTGTAGCAGCTAGTGTTCCTCTAATCTCTGAATTCCAAACTTCAGCGTTAGCATAATAAAGACTGTGTGTTGTGATCAGACCATTTGATGTCTTTTCATAATCGTATTCATGCATTCCATTGATGAATATCATGTTTTCTTGTTCTTCCATGGTTATTTGTTTTTAACAATTTCTATTAGTTTAAGTGCTTCTTGTAATCCAATCTCCAATGCTTCTTCATACAAGTTGTATTTATATATTTCAACAACTTCTGTATTATTGGCTATTGTAGTTATTTTATATCCAAATATTAGCACTTCATCCATATAAGGGATGTCAATATGAATATTATGAACTTCTCTTAACCATTTTTGAAGAAGTGATTGAGTTGGTAGGCTTTTTCTAAATACTTCACCTAATAAAATAGGTGAATACCCTTTTTCACTAGCTAACTTAGCTGTTTCAAATGTTATTAGTTGTTCTTGCATAATTCTATTAGTTTTTTAAGACATTCAAGTTCTGCTTCTTCGTAGGATGTGAACGGGAAATCGATAAAATAGTAACTATCCCCCTTGACAAATAATTGTTCGATTTCAAACTTATATTCACTTGGTGTACATTTTTTAATTGTCACATCATAACCGTACTTCTCTCTAAACCATCTAAATGCTTGTTGGTAAAGTGGTGCTTTTATGAAATGTAAATCATCTATAGAATCAAATTTATCTTTTACAACCTTATATAATTCCTCTCCATTCTTTCCATAAATTCCAAAACATTCTTCATCAAATCCTAATTCTTTAAGTTTTAATGCTTGTTCGTATGGTATAAATTCTTTTTCCATGGTTATAAGGATTTAATTTGTGTTAATAATTCGTTTAGATCTATAGGTACTTTATTTTGTATTTGTTCTCTTACTACTTCTGTTGGATACCAAAGTTCTGTTGAAACATCATCACTTACTTTAAATATTACTTTACAGTATGGTAATTTATAATGTAGTTTTTCTACAATACCAATCTTTCCTAAAAATTCACAATGATGACTACTATAATATAATATACCAAGATCTTTAAACATGACACCTTCAAACTCTTCTCCTATGATATCTTCATCTTTCATAATCTACTAATTTCATTAAACAACTTATCGAGATCTACAGGCTCTACATCTACTAAATGGTCTTCAAGTTCTTTGGTTGGATAGTAGTATTGTCTTGCTTCTTCATGAAAAACAACTTTTGTATATTCAGGATGTGTACCATGAAGCTCACGTATCTCACCTATTTTTCCAACATATTTCTTCATGTCATCTGTAGCACCAAAACCTTTAAATTCAAAACCATAAACTTTTTTAGCTTTTAGTTCTTTATTGATTTTTTCGTAATCGATTTTTGCGTATTTCATATCCTACTAATGTCTTTAAATAATTGATTTAAATCTACAGGGTTAACAATATGATTATCTATATTATCCATTGGATACCATTCACCTTCTTCATTATTAGGAAATTGAACTCTACAAGAATAATCTCCATCATCATTATCTTCTTCAACTTCTACTATTGTACCAAGAACACCAACATAATTTTCATGTTCACAACCATAATCTATATATGTTGTATCCTTAAACTCAAATCCTATAATTTCTTGTCCTACATATTCTTGCATGTCTTTCATAATTTCTGTATTTGGTTAAACAATGATTTTAAATCTATAGATGTTTGAGGAAACATTTCATGAATTTTATCAGCTGGATAATTATACTGTGAACGATCTTGAAATCTCAGGCTATATGTTTTTTTTGATGGACCAATTCCTACAATTTCACCTGGCTTACCTATATGTCTATTCATACCAGGAGTATGAGAAACATTTTCATTACGATCAAAGTAAAATCCTTCTACAGTCACTCCTATATATTCTTCTTTTGCTAACATATCTTACTGATTTTATAAAATAATTCTTCTAATGGAATATCTGGTATATGATATTCTAATACAAGATGTGCTGGATATAAATAAGTATTACCATTAAGAAATCGGATAGTGAAATGTGTCTCTCTATCACTAGAACCATCAGTAAAACTTTCAATAACTCCTTCTTTACCAATATAATTATCCATATTAACACCATATCCACAATTATATTTTTTTCCATCAAACTTAAATCCTTCAATAGTTTGACCTATAAGTTCTTTATACTTTAACATATCTTACTAATTTCATTAAACAATTCATTAATGTCTATAGGAGGAACTAAATGATGTTTCACTTGAGAAGCTGGATAATGCCAATATTCACCATCATCAAAACGAAGTTTTGCAAGTAAATTTAGAGAACCTTTACTTACATCTTCAATGGTTCCCACTTTACCTATATAATTTTTCATCTCAGGAACAAAATTAGGACCAGTAACACTTGTAAACTTAAATCCATAAGCTTCTTTCCCTATTAGATCTTCATAGTCTTTAATTTTCTTCTTAACCATAATACAAATTTATTACTTACAAGTTTACAAGCTTCTTCATGTTGCTCAATAGCTTCATCCCATGTAGAACATCTCATTTGATATTCATCATGTTTACCACCAAATATCATTGTCTCAAACAATAATGGTTTACCACCATCCCAAGAATGATCTATCCCTAAAAACACTGTAGATACTAACACTTTACCAAATGTATCTCTATCTACAGATCTAGTACCTTGAAATTTCTCAGCCCATTCTTTAACACCTGCCACTTGGACAGGTGTTTTATCCTCTAGTATATAATACTTACTCATCTTTATAAATATTTATGAATTGAGCATGTAAACTCATTCCGTTTAATAATACCTGGAATAGACCAAATCCTATTGATCCTTGGTCTAATAAATAACATCCGTATGCTAACAAGCATATTTGTAATAATCTTGTTAATGATTTAATATTTCTCATGATTAATATCCTGCTAGTTTAGAAATTAGTGAATGGTCTTGTAACAAGTCAGCAATAATGCTTTCTTGCTTTGAATTAAGTGATTTTAATGATCCTACAAGCTTAATTCTCTCATAGGTGATGTCTTTACCATATAACGCTGTTACATGGTCTGAAATCTCAACTAATTCACTTACATTAAAATGATCTACTGGGTTTTCAAATTTGTCTACCCATTTTCCGTTTACTATTTGCATGTCTCTTCGATTTTAGGACAACACCCTTCGATGATTGTCTGTTTAATAATTGTTCTTGATAGATTGCTGAAGTTCCCCCAATCGAGTTCTTGATCAACAATCTTGTTAAATTTTGCTTCCGATATTGTATATGCTTTACTTTTAATGAGCTTTTTACCATCTTTTACAATTGCATTCTGAACTAATCTTTCATAATCAGCTGAAGGATATGCATTCTTGTATAATTTGGTATATATAATGTGTATAGCTCTAATCTCTAGTTCTCTTTGCGTATTCATTTTTTTCTTTCACGTTGATCTATCCATTCCAACACTTCTAATACTGATGGAATTCTATCATTAAACATAGCATGTCTTGAATCTAATAATATCTGAACCATTTCATCTTTATGGATGTATTGAGTCATATCAATTGGTTCAGGTCTTACTTCTTCAGAAATTGCATCTGCTCCATAAATATATCCATTAGGAGTTGGTGGTGTAGAGTTGAACATAAACATACTTTGTGATATAGATAATTTTAGTTTACGTCTTATTTCATCTTGTTCCATTCGCACAGCTAACTCATCAGTTCTATCTGCTAGCTCTTCTTCTTCTTCTTCTTGAGCTTGTGCTTTTTTCTTTGATTCATGTACTGGCTTAATCCACTTACTAAAGAATCCTAAGTATTCTGGTTTATCGTCTTCCATTTTCTTCTGGGTATAATAAGGTTGCGAAATCACTTTGCCAATATTCTTTACTATCTATGTTCATGATGGTAAGTTTACCAGTCCAACCAGCTCCACTATCAAGATTCCATAGATTACCATATTGATGAGGTCCTGTGTTATCAGCAGTGTGTCCAACATAGATTTCATGAAACTGTTCAAGAGGTTTAAACTTACCAGCAGGATTATTCTTCTTACCAAATGCTGATCTAGCACCAAGTATAAGGCTTCTATCCCAATGACATTCTCTTGCTGTTGTACCAGCATTCACTCTTAAACCAGCTTGTTTCTCCCATGGTCCTTCATAATGATAATCCCAACCAGCATGTATAAACAATCTATTCTGATCATCTATATACCAATCTTGTTGGTCTTTCCAGAAGTCTTTATGATGTTGATCTACTAACAATCCTGTTCTTACATAGGAAGCCATAGTTGCTTTACCACCTTGTTCTGTCCATAATATAGGTGTTTGGCCCATTTGGAACCAATCATTAACCCATACATCATGATTACCTCTAATACTAATTAGATTCTTGATGGATAATAGTTCTTCTACACATTCTGCAGTTTCACTCCATCCATCTGCTACATCACCTAATTGTATAAGTGTGTCTTTCTGTTTGTCAAATCCACTTCTCTCAAAGCATTGTAACATTGCTCTATGATTACCATGGATATCTCCCATTACAAATGTTTTCATATCTTATTTGTTTTTTAGTAATATTGCTAAATGTCGTGATAACTTATTTACATCTGTAAATGTTTTTCCTGTTTTTATACACTTGAATGATGGGATACGTTTTTTACTTGCTGTACAATAACCTAATGTTGTTGTAACTAATTTTCCTAAATCATATTGCTCACCATTATGATCAAGCATCATGTTTTGTGTTATTTTTCGTTTAATGACTGACATAATAATAATTTATTTATTGATTAAAAGAATAAGGGCTCCTGTTACAGAGCCCATCATTCCCCTCCTTAATAACCCAACTTCTCAAGTTGATTTATATTGGCCTCTACAATATACACACCATGTGCTATTGTACATACAAATGCAACACTCATTGCAAATGCTAATTGTCTGAACTGATAAAACTCAGTTGGTTTCATTTTAATTGTTTTCATGTTTTTATAGTTATTAAGGATTAATATAAAATAAAAAAGGCTACCATTTCTGATAGCCTTGTTGTTGAGATTGGACTCTACTTCCTCCGTAAGTACTCAACTCCTTCTCTGTGTGGATAGGACTTAACATTCATGAGAAGCCAAATTTCTCCAATGTCTGTTGCTGTACATATTTGACATCAAGCAACTGCTGTGATTGAGACAGGATTCGAACCTGTATTGTTGTACACCATCTTATGTATTGTTTAGGTGTTATGTACACCATCTATGCGGTAACTTTGCCAAGACTCTGACCATAGCAATTTTTTTATATCACAAATACATAAAGCGTCTACCATGAAAGGACCTTTAATATTCCTAACTATTCCGCCACTCAATCATTTAATAGTCTTTCCTATTAGTCACCTATGTTATTATTCGCTATTTAATAAATGTACACGTAATGTAACAGAATTGCAGATTAGCACTTCATAATAACGGCCAACATTACAAGGTTTGTAAGGAATCAATGTATCTACAATTCCAAGTTCTAGTGGAGGCGGTGGGAATCGAACCCACGTCCAAACTACTTTCATTAATACAATTTATACAGCTTATTTAGGGTCAAGCTAGGCTTAACGATCCACCACTCTGTTTAATCTAACAGAGAAATCCTTATTCAATTTAGGCTGCTACAGCAACTTCTTCTCCCAATAGAGAGAATACTTTGTTCATGTTAGCTTCGATTTGTGCGTTTGCTCCTAGAGCTACTACACGAGTTGTTTTGTTGCCAATTAATTAAATTCACCTTAGTTTACAGTTATCTCTCTGGCTGATTGTATTAATTAGTGGTAACCTGTCAAAACCAGTCGCCCCCAATATTCCTCATGTGAGGACACTTATCATTACTTTTTTAAATCTAGCACCCTCTTTCTTATATGACTGTTTCTTTATATTTACGCCCATATAAGAGTAGGGTCAAGCTGAGAACTCATTTGTGTTGTGTGGGAGTTGGAAACCCATTGCCACATTTCTCCAATTCCTTTCTCAAGGGAACAACACATCTACCATTACTGATAGTATCTTTATGTAAAACTTATATGAACACCTCTACCCTTACTTGGTTTCACGATTATCGTTCTTTAGTTATTACAAAGGTATTCAATGTTTAACCTATAGCTTCTAACAGATTATCAGTTCTGACACTTTACACAGCTTAGCTATTTTATTATAAAACCACACATCCATCAAGATTGGGATAAATCATTAAAGTAGAGCTAACGCAAAAAGTCAGGTGTACGCTTTAACTATTATCATACTCAACAAACATAACACCTCTTGATAGTGTTATAAGTGAGAGTTTTCATAATTTGCACTCACAAATATTTTTAACTTACTTGTTTGTCTTTCTATGTGTGGTTTTTAATCATTATCATTAGCTTTCTTACATTCCTTACTACAAAATTCTTTGTTTGTAGGCTCTCCACAAAAAGCACATTCTCTTTCGAACTCTTCTGGTGGTTCATTATATGTATCTATCATGGGTTTGTTACCTTTGTTATCATTAATAATAAAAAGAACGTAAATAGTAATACAACACCTGCTGTTTTCTTCTTCATAAGCTTTAGTTTAATAGCCCTGCAAATATACATTACAGGGCTTAATTAACAAAATTATTAAGAGATGATTTGTTCTCCTTGTTTAGAATATGCTGTAACAACATCATTTTCTTCCACCTTCACTTGCTTACCATCTGTTGCAACACAAAGATTTTTTAATTGATCGCTAAATTGCATTAATGATATAGCATTCACTTTATAAGGGAACTTCTCTGAATGCACTCTATCTTGACCATCATTGATGATTAAGATTTCTGGTTTCTCTTCTGACAAATCAATATCAAGATTGTGTAACTTATGATGATTAACAACTTGATCAGCTACATAGTTTACAATGTCACCAATTGCTGTTGTACCACCATCAGGTTCATTAGAGAACATTTGCCAGAATTGAATAACTTCCTCTCTATTAGTAACATGATGAAATTGAAGTTCTCCTGTGTGTTCAACAAAATAACTAAAGAACACTTCAGCTTCTCCTTTCATAACATATCTGAATCTATCTATAAGAATAGCATTAACCCAGATTTGTTTCTCATCATAATCCATAGATCCAGAGTAATCCAAAAGAATAATAATCTTCTGCTTTTGTTCTTTTCTATCAACAGGAACATTAACTGTTAAGTCTTTAGTTAAGAACTTACTTCTAAAGTTAGGAAACATCTTTTGATATAGATCAATCATGTGAAACTGTGAATAGTCTCTCATAATCTTCTTAGCATACTGATCAGAGTTTGCTACAATCTTCTCCTCAACTTCTTTCTCCACTTTAAACTGAGTACCAAGATCACCAATGATAGAAATCTTATTCATGATCTCCATCTTTCTCTCTTTACTTAACTCATTATAGTTTAGTTGTTCGTTGATTGTTGGATCAGAATATAATTCTCTATCAAATCCTAATGTCTTCTGCATATCTAGTTCATCTGACTTCTCACCTCCATCTCTTTCAGCATTACTACTTTGTAATTGAAGAAATATAGCAATTGCTTGCTCTAATGGTGTAAATCCTGGAATAAATTGATCATAAATGCTATCATATAGTTCTTTCTTTTGACTATATTGTCCTTTCAATTCATCATCTATATTTTCCCAGTCTGCAAGATCTTCTCTTAGATAGTCTTTCTCATCTAACATTTTGAAATAACACACACGTGCTAACTCTTTGATAGTATCAATAGCCTCATCTTTCCAAACACTTGCTTTTCTTTTGATCTCAACCTTTGTTGGTGTAATATAAGACACAGGGTCTTTCACCATCAAATCAGCATCATCATCTTCAAATGCTGTTGCAAATGAAAAACCTGACCAACTAGTTCTAGACCAACTAGTTCTGCCTTTACTTTTGTAGCCACCACCATATGTGTAGCTATATGGATTATGGGCCTTTGAAGACCCATATCCATAATCAAATTCATCTTCCCACATAATTATAGTTCTACTACTATTTGTGCTACTTGTTGTTTCTTATCAAAAGCTTTCACTTTCTCACCAACAGCTTTAGTCAATGATGCAAGCATGTGTGCAATATCATCATTAACAGTTAATTTCTTAACAGCTGCTAATTTGTTTTGAAGCTCTGTAAGATCTTTCTTGAACTGTTTTGTAGCATCACTAGTTGACATACTATTAGCTTCCAATAGATCAATCAATTCAGAAATCTCTGCAGACATCTCTCTAAACTTGATGGTTGATTCAAATTTCTTGATAGCATCAGCAATTAATGATGGTTTCTTAGCAAACTCAGCAATAAATGTTAATGAATCTGGTCCACATTGCTCAAACACTTGGTAAGCTGTTACAGCTACACGAGGTGAAATAACAATACCATTCTTAGCATACTCTTGTAACAAGAATGGAATGATTGGATCAATGTTACCTTCACCAAACTTAGTTTCTAACAACTTGTTGTAAGCAATCTCTGTATAATTATCCCATACAACATTAAGTTCAAGAGGAAAACGCTCCATTAATGCTTTCAATGACATATTCTTAGAGAATTCCTCACGAGTTCTATTTGTACAACATACAATGAACTTAGTTTTGATAGGAAACTTCTGTGTACCATTTCTGAATACACCACTTGAGATGATATCTTTCAATTGCTCCAAGATAAAATCTGGTGCATCAAACATCTCCTCGAAGATAACATACTCATGGTTCATGAAACTATTCTCAACCAAGTATTCAATCTTACCTGATGCTTCAAATGTTGGTATGTTAAGACCACCAAACAATCTGTCTGTTGTCATACCTGTACCCATAGTGATGATATATGGATCAATTCCCTTCTCTTTCAAGAAATCTAATGTGATTTCTGATTTACCATGTCCACCTGGACCATATAACACTACATTCTTGTTTGTAGCCATACCTACATTAAGGATAGACATAGTCTTATCCATAAATACAAATTTCTCTCCGATTGTTGTTGTTCTTTCTGTGTTCATTTTTCTAGTTATTAAGGATTTTATTAAATAATTGTTTTAATTCGTTGTTAATTTCTTCTTCGCTTTTTTCTCTTTCTATAGGTTCTACTGGTTCAATATCAATAGGTTTATATGTATTATTGTCATATTGGCTCCAAGTTACTTCATATACATAAGAATCGTCATATGTGTATTTAGAACTTAAATGACATGTTACTTCACCAATAATTTTTTTACCACCACTTACACCTTGTTCATAATATTCTGAATCATCTCTGATATAAACTTTAGTTCCTATAGGTAATAGTTTCTTTTCCATGTCTATACATAATCAATTAGACCAAATGTTGCATTCTTTGATATACCATGTACAATGATGTTGTACACAAGTAGTGAAAATGCTAGTATTGCTACTAGCATTATAATCACTACAAGCACCTTAATAAACATAGTAAATGCTCTGTTTATCTCTTCATCATGCTGGTCTATATCAAGAAACTTAAATAGTTCTTGTATTAGTTTCATTATTCCTCGCTTTCAATGTGTTTCATAAAGCCATCAAATTGTCCCTTGATGTAAAATCCTGCTAATAATGCAATTTGTTCATCTGAACAAATAGCTACCATATCTTCAACAATTGTACTAATTGATAAAGTTTCTTTTTCAGCTAGTGTACTAGTGATCAACACTATCTTCTTAGTCAACTTTTCTGAAAAGTCTTGTTCTAAACCTAGAGCTTCATCTAAGTTTTTACTGTCATGATTGTAATTGAAATCTGGATTCATAATTTTTGTATTAAGGATTATTGTTCATACGATGTTCTTACCTCACCCACTTGTTGAGATAACACTTTATAATTTAAAGCTGAATATATCACTTTGACTATCAGCCTCTTAGAGATAATACTCTTGTGAACATTAGTAGATGCTACTAATGTCCCTTTGAGTATTCTCCTTCTAGGTTTAGATATAGTCTTCATAATTAATCTTCTTGGTCACTAAGTCTATCTTTCATCTCTTGCAAGATGCGTTTCTTTAACTCAGATTTAATTTCATCTGGAAGATCATATTTGTCTAAAGATCCATCTATATCTGTTGGATCAATGGCAATTGATTTGATAGATGATGATGAAAATGGTGAGGCAGATTTACTTTTCTTTACAGCTTCATGCATTGCTTCTGTAAATTCATCACTATCTCTTTCAAGACCTCTTTCATCTACCATCTTTTGAAAATCACCGTATACATCTAATGCATCTTTAGTTTTCATTTCAAGACCTTCTGTTGCTAAATATAACAACTCTCTGTAACTCAATGTGTTAGCTAATAGTTCAGCCATTTCACTTTTAGTTGGTTCTTTCTTAAGTAAATATGTTGACATATCTGCTAATGATTTAACTAATAATTGGTGATCATCGTTATCCATTCCTAATGCTTCATGGAAATGATTTTTACTGTGATCAAATTTGATTGTACTCATGTTATTAAGGATTTAATTGGTTATTATTTCTTTTGTTTTTCTGCTAATGTTATACCAACAATGATTGGTAATATCACTGGAGCAATAAATAGTCCTACAAGTTGTCTTAATGAAAAAGATTCATTGTCTTGACTATTATTTTCCAATATCATGCCTAGCATGATTAATTGGCTTACTATACAATAAAGAATCATCGTATTGCAGCTATTATGAGATCAGCAACAATACATATCACTGTACCAACTACAAGACCAAAGAATGTTCCTGCTTTGAATGATAGATGTCCTCTTCTTTTCTCTATTTCTAATTCATCTCTTAGTTCACCAATCAAATCTTCTTGCAATTTAATGATTGAACTTCTTAGTTCATCAAGAGATTTTTGTTTCTTGATTAGTGTATCAAGCTTTTCTGTTAACTGTTCTACAGTTGGTTCTTGTTCTTGCTCTGCCATGTTTATTTAATTTAACGGGTTTCTATTTTAATCTCGAAAATATCATCTGACATACAATAATCATCTAACATATCTCTTACTTGTTTAGCAAAATTTTTATTATTATTACCAAACACTTCAATAATGTACTTTGCCTGTCCTTCTTTCTTTCCACCAGGAACGAAATACTCTCTACTTGGTTCTGTTGTTTCTCTAATCTTATTATCTTTAGAAGAAACATAGAATGTACTTGTATTTGCCATGCTTAGTTAATATTAATCGTTTAATATTTTTTCAAAGAATGATGCTATTCCACTTCCTGCAAATAATCCAAGAATAATCATTGATACTGACAGCAATGTTTCAGCTATTGGATGAACTATTGATTTGTTGTGTTTAATGTATATCCATTCCTCAGGAAGAAAAAATGGACCTATTAATAGCAAAGCTGTTGCTATAGAAAATACTAACACAAGGATTGGTTTTCTCATAATGTTTAAGTTTATGCTATATTAAATAGCTTATTAAGTTTCTCTTCTAGTTTTGTTTTCTCAATCATATAGTCCATATATGATATCATGTTGGCTCCATATCTAAGCTCAATTGCATCAAGCTTAGAATACAGGACATCAATCTCTGACATCCTGTTTCTTACTACTTCCATTGTCATTAGTAGTTCTGTTTATCATCATGAATTGTTGCTGCAAAAAGCATAGATACTGAAAATCCAAAAAAAGCAATAGCTCCTCTAAGATGTATATCCCATTGACTAATGTCAAATGATGCTGCTATAAATGCTCCTATTAGATAAAACAATATCATGAAGCTCACGAATGTTATTATTGATTCTTTCATAAGATTATTCATTATTATTCATTATTATTTATTTTTAAATATTAATTTTCTGCTTCATCTAATTTCTGTTGTATGTAAGGCAAATAGTCTTTTAAATCATCGTCGTCAGATTTATTTATTAAATCATAAAGCCTTTTTAGATCCCAATATAAAAAATGAGTATCTAAATGTATAACATATTGGTCCATATCTTATTTGTTATTTAAATTGAATGTAAATACTATCACTAACTTTCTCTACAACTAATGTATCACCTGGTTCAGCCATATATATTTCCTCTGGATATGATATAGGCTTTTGTTGTGTCCATTTAGTTGTTTTATACTCTGATTGTAGTAAACCTACACTAACAACTAATGCTGCTAGTGTAAATATTACTATAAGTATTGTTATTTTCTTGTTGATTTCTTTCTGCATGATTATTTGGTATATCTGTTATTTGTATCTGCGTATTGATAGTTCTTTCTATTAAGAATAAAATCCATGAGTGTATCATATCTATATTCTTCTATTGTACAAAATATAGTCTTGATATAATATGTACGATGATCTTGCCAAAGCTCTTCTAGATTCTCAAAGCTTAAGTCCCATATAACTAATACAATAGTTGCTATTGCAAGAATTATATATTTGGTCAGCATATATAATACACCGACCAATGTTCTAACTATATACTTCATAACTAAAATGCTACAAGTCCATAATATGCGTTCTCACTATCTAATG